>Ga0208621_1000002_pt1 | contig 272732 bp, 256 predicted proteins | sample CryBogCBH26May08_FD_184617 | JGI IMG/M metagenome (GOLD analysis project Ga0208621, IMG submission 184617) | Freshwater microbial communities from Crystal Bog, Wisconsin, USA - CBH26May08 (SPAdes) (version 2) | ecosystem: Environmental > Aquatic > Freshwater > Lake | place: Crystal Bog... | reverse complement strand
TTGATTTTTGTAAAAAAAAAAAAAAGAAAATACAATTCAATAATATTATTCATGTACGATTAATATTTAATATTTGTAATTATGTAAATATTGAAGATATTTGGTGGAATCAAAATGATATTAATAATTTTAGATTAAATTATAAATTAGAATTAAATAGTATTATTCATAGTGATATTATTAGTAATGATGTTGTATTAAATTTATAATATTAATAATATTATTATTTAAATATATATTATTATTATATAAATTATGAGTACTATAATTAAAGATGATGATGATGATGATAAAAAGACTGATACTAATACTGATACTAATACTGATACTAATACTGATACTAATACTGATAATGATAATGATAATGATAAGGATAAATATTCCATAATACCAAATGAATTAAATATAATACTTATTACAGGTGTTAATGGACATACAAAAATAAATTATAAACCAACTATGACAATACCTAATATAGATAGTTCTATAATATTATTTAATCCTTTAACTAATTTAAATTCAAAAGTTCTAAATATTATACCTAAAAAAAAAATACAATCTTTTTTTTTTAATACACAATTATTTGAAACTTTAATAAATTTTACAAATAGTATAGATTTAGACGATACATCTCAAAGTTCAAAAGATGAAAAATCAACAACAGATGAAAAATCAACAACAGATGAAAAATCAACAACAGATGAAAAATCAACAAAAGATGAAAAATCAACAAAAGATGAAACTGGTGATGATGATAAAATTAAACTTTTAACTGATGCTACTAATAATAAAGATATAGATAGTAATATTGGTATTACTGTTGATATGTTATTTCCAGAATATAGTATTATATATATTGATAACAAACCATATGTTATTACAGATGTTCAATGGGATAAAGGTAATTGGATTATTGAGAAGAAAAAAAATAATTCAACAGATCAAAATAGTATTGCTGATGAACAATTAAATAAAATTCCAAGTCAAATTAAACAAGGAGAAAATTATAATACAGACTCAGAATTTAATAAATCAATAACTTCTCAGACAAATACTTCTAATACTCAAACAACTAATTCATTATTATCATATTATATAACAGTCGAATTGTATTTATATCCGGGTACAACTATACCTGATGATAAATTAAGTAAATTAAAATGCAATCATCAAAAAAATGCAGTAAAAAAATCATATTATAATTTTATAGGTAAACCATATGTTATTCCAGCAGTATGTCAAGATGATTCTTCGAATGATTCTTCAAATGATTCTTCAAATGATTCTTCTAATGATTCTTCTAATATTCCAAATCAACTTATTTTAGAACTTTCAAAAAAAATTGCTGAAGATCTTAATTCTTCAGATAATATAAACGGTGGTGGTATTGATGACGAAGATTCAAATTTAGAAAATAATAAACATACTATTACACAAAAATCTAATTTAATAACATACAAAAATAAAACACGTAAACATAAACATAAGATTATATCTTAGTAAATTGAAAATTTTGAAAAGATTCTTTTTGTTTTTTTCTTTGTTTTTCTTTTTTTGCTTTTTCCAATACAGTAATAGCTGCGGCTAATTCGATTTCACTAACAACTCCATCTTCATTAGTATCTAATAATTTATGTAAAATTCTATAATCAGTAGGTACAATACATAAAGAACTTTCTTCATTAAATAAATGTTCAGATAAAATAGTAAATATAGCAGTTAAACCAAGTGCAGTATAAATATCACGAGTACCCATCCAAGCCATAGCAAATACTAATATTTGTTTGCTTACAGTATATTTCATATATTCTTCTGTCGATCTACTAAATTGAATTGTAATAAATTTAGAACCAATATTAAGAAGTATCATAATTATACCTGCAAAAAATTTACTATTATTTAAATACATAATATGATGATTAAAAAAATAAAGTCCTGATGAAAAAAAGGACATTCCTTCTCCACCGAATTGTGGTTGTTGTATTTTATCTTTATCTCTCATTATATAATAAAATAGAATATTATATTTTAAATTAATCCTGTTTTTCTAAAAATATTAGAAACATTACTAGATGTTTTATCATACATATTTTTGCTCATAATACGTGCTTTTCTAATATATGGTCTATAAAGCGAACGTATTTTTGGAGTGAATGCTTCTACACTTTGTTTTACATTAAAATATGCAAATATACAAATAATAAAAATTAAAAAACAAATATAAAAATATAAATATTTCATATATAATTATAATTTTATAATTAAAATTAAAATTATAAAATTAAAATTATAAAATTAAAATTATAAAATTAAAATTATAAAATTAAAATTATAAAATTAAAATTATAAAATTAAAAAGTAAAAAATATATTTATTTATGTTTATGTTTATTTTTATTTTTTAAATAAAAAATAAATAAATATTTATATAATAAATAAATAATTAAAATACTTATTATAACAAATAATAATTTGGAGAACGTATATATAATAGTAAATCCGGGTTCAGGAAATTTATCTAAATTTAATATTTGAATACTTTTTTTTTTAATATAAAAAATAACAATATTATCTTTTTCAACCCAAGTTTCTTTATTTTCCGTATCTGGATATGTTTGATAACACAATGGTATATAATATAAATATCTATTTTTGATATTATTTTCCATAATAACATCCCAATGTTTTAAATACAAATTTAAGTTGGTTTGTCTAGTTTTTTTAGAATAAATTATAGAATGCGTAGAACAAGATTTATATGATTTATAATGTTTTAAATCTAAAGTATAAGGAATAATAAAAATAGGATTACATCCTAAATAATATATAAATTGAGTTTCTTTATATTTATTTAAAAAATGATTTATATTTTGTAAAGTCTCTCTATTTTTTATATTAGAATTAAAAATAAAATCATCTTCCAATATAAGAATATTATTATAATTATTATTATTAGCGTGTTTAAAACATTGTAAAAATGCATCAGTTAAATCTTGATATGAGATTTGTTCTATTAATTTTTTTTTACAATTTTTAAATCCTTCATTATAAATTAAATATACTATTTTAGTAGGTTGATATATTTTCAATTGTTCATAAATATGTTCTAATCTTCCATTATCTTTTAAATGAATAATATAAGTAGCATCAACACTATCATCTAAAAACCCTTCTGTATATATTATTTTTTTAAAAGTGTAACATTGTGTATTATAATTAACATCCATTATATATTACTTTTTAAAATACTTTTTTAAAATATTTTTAAAACACTTTAATTTCTTTATTTTCATAAAAATCAATATTATAATTAATATTATTACATAAATGTTTATTTTTGAAATAAAATAAAATAAACTATATCCAGGTTCTGCGTGTTTATTCATTCCACAAATTTTATATATTTGTAAAGCCATTTTTGATGCCAATAAATCAAATAGTGATTCTTTACCCCAATTTGTAGAATTTTCAGTATCTGTAAATAATTGATAACATAAAGGTATATAATATGTATATCTTAAATGATTCCATAATTCTACATCCCAATCTTTAATTATATCTTGGTTTTTATTTAATATAATTTCTCTCATTTTAGTATTATAAATTACAGAATGTGCTGCAACACCTTTAAAAACAGTATAATTATAATAATCATATGGTAATAATATATTAGGAACACATCCTAAATAATAAATTAACGGATTCGTGTCATTAGATTTTATAAATGTATTTATATTATGTTGATGAAAATCACTTTTTATTTTTTCTGAAAAAATAAAATCATCTTCTAAAACTAAAATATTTTTATAATTATTATTATTTGCGTGTCTAAAATTTTGTATATTTGCATCAACCAAATCTTCCGCAGTATCTGTAATATAATTTTGTTTTTTACAAATTTTAAATCCTTCATTAAAAACGATATATACTATTTTAGTAGGATGATATATTTTCAATTGTTCATAAACGTGTTCTAATCTTCCATTATCTTTTAAATGAATAATATAAGTAGCATCAACACTATCATCTAAAAACCCTTCTGTATATATTATTTTTTTAAAAGTATAGCATTTAGTATTATGATTAACATTCATTATATATTACTTTTTAAAATATTTTTTAAAATACTTTAAATTATATATTTTCATAAAAATCAATATTATAATTAATATTAATAGATAAATGGTTATTTTTGAACAAAAATAAAATATACTATATCCAGGTTCTGCATGTTTATTCATTCCCAAAAAATTAAAAATGTGCATTGCTATTAAATTATAACTTGAAAAATAAGATTGTAAAGGTATTGATTTACCCCAAGTTTTAGAATTATCTGTTTCTGTAAATAATTGATAACATAAAGGTATATAGTATGTATATTTATATTTATTATTTATATACAAATACAGTTCTGCGTCCCAATCTTTTATATTGGATTGATCTTTGATTAATATAATTTCTCTTATTTGAGCATTATAAATTACGGCGTGTGTAACGCAGGCTGAAATGACTTTATAATTATAATAATCATATGGTAATAATAATGAAGGAATACAACCTAAATAATAAATTAATGGATTGTTGTCATTAGATTTTATAAATGTATTTATATTATGTTGATGAAATGAAGATTTTATTTTTTCAGAAAAAAAGAAGTCATCTTCAAGAATTAAAATATTATTATAATTAATATTTTTAGCGTGTTTAAAGATTTGTATATTGACATCAACCAAATCTTCTGCAGTATCTGTAATATAATTTTGTTTTTTACAATTTTTGAATCCTTCATTAAAAACGATATATACTATTTTAGTAGGTTGATATATTTTCAATTGTTCATAAATATCTTGTAATCTTCCATTATTTTTTAAATGAATAATATAAGTTGCATCAAGACTATAGTCTAAAAATCCTTCTGTATATATTATTTTTTTAAAAGTATAGCATTTAGTGTTATAATTAAATTTCATATATATAATGTTTATATAATATAAGAATATAATATATGATGAATATAATTAGAACTATAGATTATATAATTAATAAACTTTCTAATAAACAAAAAAAAACATTATTAGAAGTAACGAATTATTTTCATATATCATTAGATTTTTTTCTATATAGTTATTTATTTTTATTTAATCAAATGTATGATTTTTACTTTATTATAAGTATATTTTTACAATTTTTGCATTGGTTATTTTTTAAAAATGAATGTGTATTAAATTATGTTGAGAAAAAATTAATAAATAAAAAGTATAAATTAGGTAGTAATATCTCTCTTGTTCCTTTTGAGAAAAGATTTTATAATGATTTTTTTTTAAAAATGAAATTTGTAATAATATTATCTGTATTATTATATATATATTATAGAAATAAACATAAAAATATTAAATATTTATTAATTTTAACATTAAGTATATTTTGTTATATAGGTATAATTAGATATAACCATTCTAAAAAATTAAAAATATAAATTAATATAAATTAAGATATTTTATTTTTGGGACAGAAAAGTTGAAATATAACCATAATGAGATAGCCAAAATAGTTATAATTTTAATGTAATATTTTTTATTTCGATATATAATATAAATTAATCCTCCTATAATAAATAATATTCTTAAAGAATTAGTATAATTATTAAAAAACAATTGTCTATGTGGACTCCAAAATGGGTATGATCCTAATTCATAATTAGGATTAATAATTTTTTTTTCAATATAACTAATAATACATTCATTTTTCAATAATCCCCAATGAAAAATTTGTGATAAAAGAAAACAAATGAAATATATATCATATATAGAATTAAATATAAAAGCATAAGTCATAACGAATAAATCTACCAATAGATGAATGAACTGAGTAACAAATAATACTGTCATTATATTATAAATATATAATTTTTTTATACTTAAAAATAAGTATTTAAAATACTTAAAGAATTAAATATTTAATACATAGTTTAAATATTTAATACATATTTTAAAACTACTTAAAGAATTAAACACTCGCATAATCATTCATAAATATAGATTTATCAGTAGGTTCTACATTATCTTGTTGATTACGCGCATTAGAAAAAACAGGTATTTCATTGGAACGCTTACCTTTTAACATAACACTTTCTCTATCTATCATTTGAAAACCTTCTCTCCCACCAAACGTTTCAGTTGTCGTCGTTACAGGAGGAGGTGTAGTAGAAGCAGAACTAGATGTTGTAGTTGCAGTTTGATTCGCCATTTTATTTTGTATTGTTTGAATAACTTCATTTTTTTTATTTTGAATATTATTTACTAAATTATTCGAAGAATCGGTAAATCCTTCTGTATATATAAAATTATTTTGATTAAATATTATAATAAAAAATACTAATACTATACCAAAAATAGCATTAATACTAGTTATTCCTAAAATAAATAAAATTAAAACTAATCTACCTAAAGGAGTATTTATACAAAAATTAAAATAATGATGATTACTTAATATTATAATACAAGCTAAAGTAATGAAAGCAGTTACTACATTTTTATTAATTAAATTAAAACTCATATATAATTATTCTTATATAATTTATTTTAAAAATAATTGTTAGTTTGTTTTATAAATTTCAGTCTGTTTAATAAATTATTATCTAAATTTTTAATAAGAATGTCTTTAGCAATGTTTGCCGCTCCATTTGATGATAATATGGATACATTTTCAAATAATTCAGATAATAATATTATTAATAAAAAACGTCAAGCACATAATAAAACACAAAAAAAATATCCAAAGGAAAATTTTGACACAAATAAAGTAAATTCCGTGTTAGAAAAAATTCATAATAGTGCTGATGATGATAGTGATGATAATTATAATTTCCCACCTAAACCAAAATCATCCGGAGTTGATAAAACATTTGAACAAATGATGAATATAACTTCTAGCAATGATGCTACATTAAATACATTAGGTAAATCACCTCAACCCAATTATCAAAATGGCAGTAATTTAGATTTAAATGATTATAATAATTATGGAAATAGTAAATCTAATGATGATTATTATAAAAGTGTATTACCTGGTTATGTTCCTATAAAAAATACAAATTATAATATTCCTCCAAATATTCAAAATCAAGATATTTTATTACAAAAATTAAATTATATGATAACATTACTTGAAGATCAACAAGATGAGAGAACTAATAATGTAACGGAAGAAGTCGTTTTATATTCTTTTTTAGGAATTTTTATTATTTTCATTGCTGATTCTTTTGTACGAGTTGGAAAATATATTCGTTAATTTAAAATTAATACTTTTTCAGATTTAAAAGTATGATACGCAAAATTATAAAAAAAATAAGCTGTTGGACTTATTATTAATGGTTTTGTTTTTTGTACAATATTATTTATTATTATATTATTATGTGAAATATTCTCAATAGCTGCAAATCCAAAATTATTTTCAGCAGCTATTTTCCAAAATAAAATTTTAAAACCTTGAATAAAAATACTATCATCCGTATCAGATATCGACGCAAAACACGTTAATACTTCCATATTTTTCTCAATCTTTATACAAGACTTTTTAAAAAAATATGAACAAATTATATTATCATCAACTATTATAACATATATAAATATATTTTTCGTTTTTATAAGTTCTATTATATTAGATATTTCAGTATTTATTTTAATATCAAATCTAGAATTTGTTTTTTTTATAAAATCTATTAAAAAATGTAAATTTTGAGGATTTATTTCAATTAATTTATAATCTGCAGTTAAATTTACAGGTTTTACCCATTTAGTAACTTCAAATCCATAAGTGGAATACACACATAATGGAACTATACCAGTTAATTCTCCTTCTCTCTTAAAAAGAGAGACTACTATATCTTTATTTGTATGTCTTTGATTATAATGATGAGTTTGTATTAATTGTGGCGCAATACCCTTTTTTCTATATAATTTATCAACACATAAATAATCTACATAATATGCTTTAAATTCTAATAATTTTTTGGAGTTATAAATACTAATATGAATTGGTCTAGATGTCATTACTCCTATAATTTTATAATCCACTATAGTATTTTTATTTTTAACATCATTTATATTATTTTCTTCATTAAAAAAAGAAATAAATGATATATCATTATGACTATTAAAATAAGGAATTACATTATTTAATTGAGGAGAGAAAATATTATCTTTATTCTGAAGATAATTTAATTTTATAAAATTGACAAATTTTTGATTTTGTAATGAAGTGAGTTTATCAAATACAATTGTTTCTATATTTTTTAAATTACAATACTTATTTATTTTAGGTAATAATGTATCTATAATACCTGGCGGATTCAACATATATCCTATATCATATATATGAAATACTGGTTGAATTACCCAAAATCCATATTTTATTTTTATATAAGAATAAATTATTAATATTATAAGTATTCCAAAACATAATATATATGATAAATATTCTAACATATTTATATATATTATAAAATTATTACTAATATATAACTGCAAATTATATATTAGTAATATTCAAAATAATAAATATTATTATATATATAAATTTATTCTTACTTTTATTATGAAATAAAAATCCAATTTATAAAAAATTTATCTAGATGCTCTCTGGTTTTTTCCATATTGTAATCATATGCTTTATATATATCTTTTACATGAAAAAACCTACCAAAAAAACCAAAAAACATAATGAGTAAGAGAGAAACAATCAATCGAATATTAATGCTCTTTGATAATATTTTACCAAAAAATATATAACTAACTAAGTTTGAAAAAGAAGTGTAAATAAAAGTATGAAAAATAATAGAAATAATGATAACCATAAATATGGTAGGTTTAAATAACCCAGAAAAGGGCAATTTAGGATTTGTAGTTTCTAAATATAATTTAGTAAACATTATTTACTATATATATTATCAATATATTTTATACATTTTTTTACACTTTTTCTTATGTAAAACACACATTATACTTAGAAAGCATTTTTTGAAAATACTTAATTATTATATATAAATAACCATAATTATAATTATATTATAAATATTATAACTATATATATGTCTGCAATTAATAAACTATCTCCAACAATTACTGATCAAAATATATATGCAAATTGTTGGGAATATGCTACTGCTCGTTTGATTTTAAAATTTATTAAAAATATATTTCCAGAATTAAATATTCAAAAAAAAACAAATTGTAATGATTTATATAATTTAAATGCTTTTTATTTAAATAAAAATAGAATATCTCCTCATTTTTGTGGAGATAATATAGAATATATAAATCTTGTTTTATATATTTTTATAGTTATTTATTTAGATGAAATAATGAATCCTAAAGTTAGTATTTATAAATATGATCCATTAAATAAAGATCCTAAACATCCATCATGTATAAGAGGTGCTAGTACTAAAAATATTTATTATACTATTCATAAATTCTTTCATCAAATATCACATAAAAAAATAGATTTTAATTTAGTTCAAAATACACATTTATTTACTAATGAACAATTACAATTATTACGTAACTTCTTTAATAATAACACTTTAATTAATAGTTGTAATAAAAAAAATTATTCTATTAATGATTTTAATAATTCAAAAAAATATGAAATGGTTCTTAATAAAAAATTAATTCCTAAAATTAAAAGTATTCTTGATAAAAATTTATATGTATATTATGATATATCTAGTTTTAATCAACTTGTTAAAGGACAAAGCGCATATGGTCATTCTCTTATAATTATTCATTATTTTGTTGATGATAATAATAATACTGTTTTTGTAATTAAAAATTCTTGGGGTAAATTATTAAATATAATTCCAATATTAGAAGAAGATTTATTAAAAATAAAACATCATCGAGTTATATTTATTGATTTCACAAAAAATGATCGTGTTATATCAAAATTAAATATATCACAATTATTACAAGGAAATATAGCTCGTCCAATAGCTCGTCCAATAGCTCCTCCAATAGTTCCTCCAATAGCTCGTCCAATAGCTCCTCCAATAGTTCCTCCAATAGTTCCTCCAATAGCTCGTCCAATAGCTCCTCCAATAGTTCCTCCAATAGTTCCTCCAATAGCTCCTCCAATAGCTCCTCCAATAGTTCCTCCAGCTGCTCGTCCAATTGCTCCTCTAATTGATACTATTAATTTAAATGGAAGAAAAAAATGTCCTACTGGATATACTAGACATAAAACAGATAAAACTAAATGTGTAAGTAAAAGAAATTATAAAGTTCCAATAGCTCCTCCAATAGTTCCTCCAATAGTTCCTCCAATAGTTCCTCCAGCTGCTCGTCCAATTGCTCCTCTAATTGATACTATTAATTTAAATGGAAGAAAAAAATGTCCTACTGGATATACTAGACATAAAACAGATAAAACTAAATGTGTAAGTAAAAGAAATTATAAAGTTCCAATAGCTCCTCCAATAGTTCCTCCAATAGTTCCTCCAATAGTTCCTCCAGCTGCTCGTCCAATTGCTCCTCTAATTGATACTATTAATTTAAATGGAAGAAAAAAATGTCCTACTGGATATACTAGACATAAAACAGATAAAACTAAATGTGTAAGTAAAAGAAATAGATAATCTCTTTAAATCGTTTATTATAAATATTCAACATTTATTCAATAAGTATTTCAATATATATATATAATTAATATATATATGAGTAATGTAAGTGTAAATATACAAGATATAAAATCTTTAACAAGAACCCATCAAGGATTTTATAGTAATTGTTGGGCATACGCATCAGCTCGTATGATTTTAAGATTTTTTAAAAAAATCATTCCACAATTAAATATTAAAAATAAAGAAAATTGTAATAATTTTTATGATTTAACTGCCTTTTATTTAAATCAAGATAAAATATCTTCTATTTTATGTGGTGATATTGAATATATAAATATTGTAGTATTTATTTTTATAGTTCTTTATTTAGACATTATAACAAGAAGAAATTATGAAATACATCCATATGACCCATTAAATAAAGATCCTAAACATCCTTCATCTAATAGAAAAAGTATAGTTTTTTTAACATTTGAAAGTATAACACTTTTTTTATATCAAATATCAACTAAAACTTTAAAAATTAAAAAAGTTAGTAATTTTTTTAATCCAACAAATATACAATTATTAACTAATTTTTTTAATAATTCTGATTTAATAAAAATGATGTCTTTTAAAAACGCTCCGCCTGAAAGAGCATTGGACTTTTCATCAGATGAAGAATCTATAATTAATAATAATTATGAATTAACGATAAGTTTCATTAATAATAATCCATCTTATCTTGAGAATAGATGTAAAATAGTAAAATCATTACTTGATAATGGTGCATATATATATGTATCATTTGATATATCTAAAATTAATCCATTTAAAAAATTGTATAACCGAAGTTCTACTACTACACACACGCACAGTATGGTAATAATTGGATATATAATGAAAAATGATAAATGTTATTATATAGTAAAAAATACTTGGGGTGAACTAATAGAATATTTTACTATTTTGGATGAATTTTTTTTTCAACAAGAACCATTTATTATATTCATTAATACATTAGTAGAAAAACAAATAATTATAAATATAAATTTAATAATACCATCACGAAAATCTATATTAAAAGTTCCATTGCTAGATGTTCCTATATTAAAAAATCCAGAACTTTCTGAAATTCCTCCACCAATCATTATTGATGCTCTTGAGGCAAGAGATAATTTGAATGAAAATAATGATATTATTATAAATTTAAATGGAAAAAAATGTCCTAATGGATATATTAAATCAAAAATAGATAAAACAAAATGTATAAAAAAAAATATAAATCATAAAAATAAAATTTTTTCTTTTATTAAATCTAAAAAAAATCTTTCTAAACAAGATAATATAAATATAATCGGAAATAAAAGTGAACAAAAAAAAATTCTTTCTTTTATTAAATCTGATGATATAATTTTAAATAAAAGTAAAACTAAAAAAAATAAAAATATTTCTCCTCCTTCTCCTCCTAAACAACAAAATATTATAAATTTAAATGGAAAAAAATGTCCTACTGGATATACTAGACATAAAACAGATAAAACTAAATGTGTAAGTAAAATAAATTATAAAGTTCCAATAACTCCTCCAATAGCTCATCCAATAGCTCCTCCAATAGCTCATCCAATAGCTCCTCCAATAGCTCCTCCAATAGCTCCTCCAGCTGCTCCTCCAATAGCTCCTCCAATTGATACTATTAATTTAAATGGAAAAAAATGTCCTACTGGATATACTAGACATAAAACAGATAAAACTAAATGTGTAAGTAAAAGAAATAGATAATTATCATATAAGTATTTCAAAAAGACATAAAACAGATAAAACTAAATATGTAAAATAATTTCTTTAAATCGTTTTATTATATTATTTATTCATCATAATTATAATATATACTATTCTCAAAATAATTACATATCTTAAATCCAACATTATTTGCTAATAAAGGCAAACAACTAATTATACAAATTGATATACATAAATTATATTTATTTCTAGTATCTAATATAGAATATACTATATCATTTGTAATAATACGCCACGGAATATATATACAAAAAAACCACATAAATAACCAAATATATGTATTTATTATATTTGAATAATTATACATAATTTCACAATTATTACTAGCTGCTGTTATATACATATGATATAATGACAACATATAAGGTACACTATGATGTATATAAGTTGATATATCCATATGAGATAGATTTAATTCATCATCTATTAATCTATCCGCATCTTCCAAATTAAACATTAATTTACACGCAAAATAACCTATAAATATTATAAAATGCACATTATGTGATAACGATAATAATTTATAATTTATGAATACCATGCAAGAAGCAATATGTCCTGTATCTGTTAAACGAATAAATTGTTTTATCCAATTAAAATTAGGATTTTCAAAAATAGATAGTTTTGTTCCATACCAATAAAAATAATTAATTGAATACAATTTTAAACTTATAAATAAAGCTATAAATATATTATAATTATATAATAATACACAAGTAATCAAATAAATATAATAACCATTTTTTAATATATTTATTTTATATAATTTTATAAAATCATTTATTATTTTATATAAAAAATAATAAAATATGTTAAAATTATATACCCATTCATAAATTATATGAATATATAATATATATACTATATATTGTAATAAATCCAACCATGAAGTTACCCAAGATGTTAAAGTTGTCGTCACCATTTCAATATATTTAATAAATTATTTATATTTATATTATTATAATATATTATATTTTAAGATGGTTTTATAAATATATATATAAATTGATGTTCATAAGCACATTTCACCATATTAATTTTACCTTGAAGTATAAAACCACACGATTGTGCAATATTTATAATTGCAGAAGTATCTTCCATATATAATTTCTGTTGTTGTTTACGAACTTTTCCATCCTTAAATTTAAATTTTTCATCAAATGTTGCTATATCATTATTATAATCTAAATTAAAATTGGCTTGATATACAAAATTATTAAATGTTACTTTTGTTTTCGTAATTCTATCTTTAGCATATTTTTGAGGAGATACTATATATAAAGGATTACCAGGTGGTAATATCGGATCAAATGATTCTCTATCGACTAAATGAACTATTAAATAACCTCCAGGCATTAACCATTGCATACAATTATTAAAAAAATTACTTTTATTTTTAAAATAATAAATCGTAAAATAAAAACATAAAATATGTGTTAATGAATTATTATTAAATAAAGACTCATTTAATGCATTACCTATTTTAAATTTGGATTTTGGATAAGTGTGTTTTGCTAATTCTATCATTGAAGGAGATATATCTATTCCTATCACTTTTAAATTCTTATTTGTTAAATCATTCACATGATGACCTGTTCCACAACCAATATCCACTATCATACTGGATTCATTTGGAGAACTATTTTTTATAATTATATCTAGTTCATAATTATTTTTTAAACCACTATACACTAAATCATCATAAATATTTGCATAAAATTCATCATATACTGCTTCATCTTCTAAAAATGTAAATCGATTATTTGTTGTCATATTTTCTTTAAATCGATTTTTAGATAATATTAATATTATTAAAAATATACCTACTAATAGTAATATTTTTCCAAAATTGGATAATTTTTTATAACAATTCGTTATTGATTTTATTATTTTCATTATATATAAAAATAAATATAATAATTTATTTTTATATATTTACTTCACTTTCATATTGACAACAATTATAAATTATATCAATATTTTTTTTATATTAAATTGTATATATGGAAGATTCTGAAATTAATGATATTAGAAATTATAATAATTTCAAAGGTATATCATTTTCAAATTTTAAAAAAACTGATGTTAAAAAAGAATTGCTAAATAGTTTAATTAAATGTAAAATTGAACCAGCTTGTTATTGGAGTGCTGAATTAATTTGTTCCGGACATTATAATGATTTATGGGAAGTTATTATTTTATTTTATACAAAACATATTCATTTAGGTAATCCTAAAATTTCTATATATCTTGAATTAAGAATTAATAATTTTAAAGCAATTATTAATAGTGGATATTTAAATAATGAATTAATATTGAGAAATAATTCTAAAATTAGAAAAATATTTGCTGAAATAATGTGTATCTTATGTGATGCTAAACAAAAACATAGCTTTGATAGTATCAAAATTAAAAAAGAAGATTTTGATATGACTCAATTAAGATACAAATTTAAAGCTAATAGTAATAAATTCGCATCAGATATTTTTAAAGAAGATGACCCAAAAGAATTATTTCCAGCAATTAATGAAATCTCTTATAATATCTCTCTTGAAGGTAAAGATATAATGAATGCTTGTTATTGGATTGAATGGATCATAGAATTTGAAACTATTTGTAAAAATAAAAATGAAAATATAAAATGTCAAAGAAGAAATTTTAAACAAGTAGATTCTAAATATCAAATGGATATTATTTGGATAGTATGGGATTTATTTTTAAATGAATCATCTAAACGTTCCTTATTTTTAAAAAAAATTATGGATTCTTTATTTAATTTATTCACATTAAAATATACTACTGGTTCTCAAAAAAAAAAAAAATATGTTTTATATTTTGCTATTTCATTATTATGTGAAAATGTTATTAATAATGAAGAAATTATGCGAATCTCACAACAAGAAATTATTCATAATATTTTAAAAAAAACCGATCTTATTTATAAACAAATTAAAAAAAATGAAAAATCACCTGGAACTGAATATTTATTTAAAGATGTTAAATCTGCAAATTTAGAAAAAACTATTGAAAAATTAGAAAAAATGAACACTTTTGGCGAAACATTTGTTCCTCGTATTTAATAATTGATCTGTTGTATTTTAGAGTTGTATTAATATTTTTAATATTTTTAATATTTAATATTATGTAATTATATGTTAAAAACTAAAACTAAAAGTTTAAAACCAAAAACTAAAAGTTTAAAAACTAAAACTATTACTAAGAGTTTAAAAAATAAATATATCGATAACAATTTATTTTCTAATTTTCAAAAAGAAATTACTATTTTATTTTTAGAAATACTTTTAATGATAAAATTATTTCACTGGAAAACAACCAGTTATGCTATACATAAAGCAACTGATGAAGCATATAGTAAATTAAATACAAATATAGATAGTTTTATTGAAGTTCTTTTAGGAAAAACAGGAAAAAGAACCGATTTAATGAATCATAAAAATATACAACTTATTGATTTAAATTCTGTTGACAGTTTTAAATTTAAAATTTATGAATTTAAAAAATATTTAATCAATTTAAATTTTAATAAAGCTATGTTGCAAATGTCTAATACCGATTTATATAATATTCGAGATACTATTTTAGGTGATATGAATCAATTATTATATTTATTGTCTTTAAATTAAATATGCGAATTAATATTATAATTAATATATATTTTAATTATAATGGAAAATTCTACTTTAGCTAATGATAATACTAATACATTATTTCAAAATACAAGTTCTTTAAATAATACCTCTTCTAACAATAATAGTTTTTTTGATTATTTTAAAAATATGACTTTTACTACATGGATTCTTATTATTTTTATTTTATCATTTTTAGGTTTTAATATTTTTACTTATTTAGCTAAAGGTACTCAAGATATCACTAATATTTTTAAACCATTAGTTGATAAAGTTTTTGGATTATTTTTATTAATTACAGGTAAAACTATTAATGTTTCAGCTCAAGGTGCTAATGATGTTGTTAAAGGAACCGCTGATGTTCTTGAAAAAGGATTAACTGAAATTGAAAATGTCACATCACCTACTTCTTTAAATAAAAATAAATCTGAAACAGTTCAACCCGTTCAACCTACTACTTCAACTTCAACTAACACTAATATGAATACATTAAATAAAGCATTAAATACTTCTAAATCTCAACAACCATCACAACCTGATTATCAAGCATCTGAATCATCTAGCACAATTAATTCATCTAATCAAACTGGATGGTGTTTTATTGGTGAAGATAGAGGATATCGAACGTGTGGTCAGGTTGGAGTAAATGATAAATGTATGTCTGGAGATATATTCCCAAGTCAAACTTTATGTATAAATCCAAATTTAAGAACTTAAGATAAAAACTTAAATTATATAATATTTAAATTTATTATATAATTATTAAATACTTATAGTTAAACTATTCGAACTAGCAGATAAAATAGTTGTACTTATACTTTTTATATAAAAAGTATAATTAGTTTTACTAATTAAATTATAAATTGTTATTGAAGTAGTTGTATAAGGTACATTTTGTATTAATATATTATTTTGATAAATATTAAAACTAGAAATCGGGATACAATTATTATTATTATTTATACTCCATAATAAAGTAACTGAATTTAAATTTACCGTAGCAGATAATAAATTAGGTGATAATGGTGTAACAGCACTTACGAATCCTTTATATCCTTGTGGCCATTTATTATTACTATTATTCATAGTATATTGACTTCTAGGAAACCACGATTGCAGTTTAGAATTCCAACATAATAATTGTGGTTTTCCAGGAACATCCGAACAAGAAGTAGAATAACACTGTGGTCCTTGTGGTTGAAATTGAATAATTTGATTACTACAAGGATTAACATAAGTTCCACATACTAAATTGCCACCTACTTGTATCATATTACTAGAACAATCAAATGGATTTGGAACATTATATTGAAAAGGTCCCGAAATATTATTAGGTTGTCCTACAATTTGATTTGGAAATGGAAGTTCAGTATAATTAACACGTAACAAACTAGTTGTATTTGGATTTGTATAAGTTTGTGTTTGTGTAGCAAAAACCTTAGTTCTATTACACCATAATCCTTTAGAAATTTGCGTATATTTTTGATTTTTAGTTAATCTAGAACTATTTGCTTTATATTGTAAAATATTACCTTTATATAATAATTTTTTTTCATAATCAGCTTCAGCTAATGAAACGGTTTTATTTGTTAATGGTATAAAAATTGAACTATATGTATTATTAGGTATTGTATAAGTGCAAGAATTTTGAACTCTAGACCAAACTCTAGCTGGAATAGGTAAATAAGTATTTGACATATTAATATATAATATATTATTATTTAATTAATTTGTTTACTCACTGGATTATATAAATCTCCAGAATCATTAAAAAACCATCTTAAAGATAAATAACTAGAATCTTTATTATTTGTAGATGAAGTAGAATTAACAGGGGTAGTATTAGGTCCATCACGCACTAATTTTTGAATTTCAGTAGTTCCTAATGAATAATTAAAATACCATAAATTAGAAATATTTCCACTAAATCCACCATTCATAGCAACATACACATCTCCATAATTCTGTTTAGGAACACCAACTAAATTAATACTTCTAATAATGGTTCCATTAATATAAATATCTAAAGTAGTATGTTGACATCTAATAATAACATTAACCCATTTATTTAATGGTATATCTGGTATAATTATTTCTTCATTAATAACATTAAAAGTATTCATCATCACAACTAAATCATTACTATTTGGACGAATATATAATCCAGGAGCATTATTTGGAAAAATTAATCCATTCTCTTGTAATGTACTATTTCCTTTACTAAAAATATGTTTATAAATTCCTTGATTTACAGATAAATTATCTATATAAATCCATACAGACCATGTAAATTCTATACCATCAGTAGCATTTACCGATCTATAAACAGTAACAGCACCATTATAACTTGGATCTTGTTGAAAAACAATTAATTGTGAAGCATCAACCATTCCATTAATAAGACGTGGCGATTCACTCTTTTTAAATAAAGCAGTTATTACTAAAATACCTATTCTTAATAATATTACAAAACTAAAAATTATTAATATTAAAAATGCGAATTTAGCAATTAAAGAATTTGAATCTAAAAAATCTCTTGTGTTAAATCTTTGATTATTTGAAGAATTATAATTATTATTATTAGTCATTTATATATTAATTAAATAAGAAAATATTTTTTTTTTTATAATTTATAATCAATTAAAAAGTAACACTATTTTGAGTAGTTCCATTATCGATTAAAGATACTTCAACTTGATATGCACCAAATAAACTTGATAATGATGCAGTAGTATAACCTTTAGAATATATATTCCATGCATCTTGAGGATTTAATGCATTAGGATAATATTGTAATTTCGAAGTCCACCCATCAAACCCTCCTAGAGGAGTAACGTATATATTTGCACTATTATTTACATTAGCAATGCCAGGTAATAAACACGTTTTTACTAATTTTCCATCAATATAAACGTCCATTGATCTTCCATAAACACTCATTGTTAAATTAACCCATTTTTGAATAGGAACATTTGTAATAGAACATGTATGCACAACTGTAGTACCACCAGTTGTAGTTGGTTGTTGATCTACTCCTGGATAACAACCTAAAGAAATCGATATATTATTTTCAAGAGCTCCTAAAACAACTGATGGGCATGGATCTAAACCATTTATACCAGAAACAGAACCTTGACCTTGTGAGCTTACAGAACTCATTCTACCAAATATTACTTTTGGTTCTCCATAACGATAATTCCAATTATTTATATAAAACCATACAGAATATGCAAAATTAGTTGAAGGAACAGAAGTTCCATTTGTTGCTAAAGATGTAGCATTTATAATTGCTGCTGTTTGTCCATTTTGCAATTTTAGTATAGTATTAGGGTCTGACATATAATGTTTTACTAACATAAAAATAATAATAATTATTACTATAGTGATTATAATAGTAAGAACAGACATTCTATAATATAGATTTAGAAATTTTCTAGTTAATTTAATTAATTCATTAATTAATATTTTATTTATTTTAATATATTTATTAAAATAAATACAAATAAATAAATATTACAATACATATATCTAGATATAAATATAAATTATATTATAAGTTATTTACAAATTATATATATTATTAATATTTAGTATTGGAGGTGTTTTATTTTTAACCATATTATATAAATAATATATATTTGATGAATTTAAAGCACGATTAAAATATACAACATTACAAATATCTCCAATGATTCCATCATTCTCTCCTATTGTTAAATTATCTATTTTATAATAAGGAACAACTCCTATATCAGATTTAACTAATTCACCATTTAAAAAAACATCTAAAATACCTCCATTATAATTAATAATTATATTATTCCATTTTTGAAATAATATATTATCTTTTTTATACAAAATTCTATTATTATTTTCATCAAAATCCGTCAATTTATTTGAATTTGAACTATTTAAATCTTTTTGTTCTATTGTAATTAATAATGAATTTATTGAACTATTATAACTTATATTCGGTTTATTACCATAATTTAATAAAGTTGTATATTTAGAATAACTCGCATTTGTATTTGAAGTGGCATTTAAATAAAACCAAAATGAAATAGCATATGTATAATTTAAATTATTATTTCCATTTAATTCAAGATAATTACCTAATATTTTCTCTGAGTTAAGATTGATTGGATTATTAATTAATTGTTGTCCTCCTTGAAGATTCATTTTATTAAAAAGTATTGGTGTTTCATAATAAATTAATAATAATATTATTGTTAGTATAATCAAAAATATACATCCATATGTATATGTATCTCCTGTTCCTTCTGTTACTTCCGTATAGTGCAATTTTGAAAAATGTTTCACATTTTTAATATTATCATTAAATAAACAATAAATATATAATATAATATTCGAAATTAATCCATAAAATGCGTTTTTATTCGAATTTCCTACAGGCAACTTTGTATGAAATGTTTTATATAAAAATAATATGATTATTATACAAATAAATATCTTTAATAATAATGGCGAATAACCTGAAAAATTAATAATAATATAAATTAACCATATTATAATAAATGCACTAATTAAACATAATATTGAAAATAATAGTGAATGCAATATATTTTTATTTGTTGTATTATTATAATTTAATATAAAAATTAATAATCCAGTTATTAAAGATAATATCAAAGTAAATATAATACTATGTATTGTATTTTGTGTTAAATAATTATTAATATTGAAATAACTATTTATATTATTCATATTATAATATAATATTATTTCATTATTATTTGTATTTATTACATATTTTCACTAGCGGTTTTTTTACCGTGACAATTACGACATAAAGCGATTAAATTTTGAACATCATTTCCACCTCCATATTCTAAACGTATTTTATGATCAATTTCAAATGTATGATCTAATTGTGAAAAACAATTTCCACATTTCCATTCTTGATTAGAAGCAACATACTTTTTTTTAGTTTCACTTACACATCGTTTTGTTGCTGTTTTTCTCTCTTGAGAGAATTCTGGAAGAATTTTAGAAGAATTAATTCCATTTAATGATTGCATAAAAGAAGTATCATCTTGATGTGATGTAAAATCAAATATTGGACTTAATACATCCATAGATGATTTATCTATCGGCATAAATTTTACTATATTATTTGCATATAATAACATATTTCTACCTTGTGCTGGATTTCTTTTTAATAATAAATATATACCTATACCTAATAGAACATAAAATATCATTTTATAATATTTTTTAAATGACATTAACATTTTAGTATATTTACCATCTGAATAAGCATTATATACAAAAAATGCAGTTAATCCTAGTATAAAAATTTCTAATCTCATTATATATATAATTAGTAATTAAATATTATGACTATATTATCATAATATTTAATATTATTTATAAAATTTTATCTATTATTTAGATTTTGATGCACTTTTAGATTTGGAATTGCTAAAAGGTTCTCTTCCAAAAAGTCCTTGTAATTTTAATGAACGCATTATATTTTTTTCACTTGAATTTGTTTTATAAATATGAAATATCGCTAAAATTAATATAATATATGGTAATAAAACTAAGAACCAAGATATTTCACTATATCCTTTCTTACATAACCATTCTAACACACAGGTCCATATTACTGCAAATATTAATTTAATACATACCATCATTAACATATTTCTCTGAAATAGTCCACATATTGAAGCAAAAAGTGCAATAATTAAATAAACTTTAGCTGGAGTACACAAACTATTATATAAATGTTGTAATTTCATTATATATATTATTAAATATTATAAATAATTAAATTACTTAAGTTAATTTTTTTATTTACTTAATAATTATATTTATATAGAATGAAATTATATAATTATTTATCATATAAATAATATATAATTAATAATATTATTATTATTATTACAAAGTATACAACTCTTTTAATATAATAATTATATTTTGACATAATTTCATTTTTTGATTTATAATTATTATAATATTTAATAAAAAAGTCATTTAAAGATAATTGAGGCTTCTCTAGTTTTTCATTTATTTTATTATGAATAAAATGCATCCAACGAACAAAAGAATCTCGATTATCTAAATAAGGAGTTATTGGATACATTTCTATTAATTTACTTAATTCACCTGAAATTATTTCAACTGGAATAAATAAAGGCAAATTTTGAATAAATTCATAATATTTTTTTTTTGTTACTGTACTTGGATATAACGGATATGTCATTGATAATGTATGTAAAAAAAACCAATAATGAGGTCCCCATACTTTAGGATCTAAATAAATATTTGACATTACTATTTAAATTAAAAAATATTTATATTTTAAACTATCATAACAACGTATTTTTTATTTATAATAGTATTTAAATTATTATTTAAAAATAATACTTAATATTATTTATTATGAATAAAAATATTAATATTTGTAATAATTGTGGCAAATACGGTCATTTATTGCATCAATGTAAATTACCAATTACTAGTTATGGAATTATCCTTTTTAAAAAAACTCTAGATGGAAATATGTATATGATGATTAGACGCAAAGATAGTTATGGATATATAGATTTTATTAGAGGTAAATATTCTCCTTATAATATTTTTCAATTACAAAATATAATTAATCAAATGACGTTACTAGAAAAACACTCTATTTTAACAAAATCATATGATGAATTATGGAATAATATGTGGGGAGAAACTTATAATTTACAATATAAAAGTGAGGGACAATTATCTTTAAAAAAAATGGAATTAATTAAAACAGGTATTATGGTTGATGATAAACAGATAACATTACAAAATTTATTAGAGAATAGTCCAACACAATGGACTGAAACTGAATGGGAATTTCCTAAAGGAAGACGTAATTATAAAGAAAAAGATTTAGATTGTGCTTTGAGAGAATTTGAAGAAGAAACCGGTATATCTAAATTTAAAATTAAAATTATTGAAAATGTATTACCATTTGAAGAAATTTTTATTGGAACTAATCATAAATCATACAAACATAAATATTTTTTAGCTTATATATCTGACAATACTATGATATCTTTAAATAAGTATCAATTAACAGAAGTAAGTAATTTAGAATGGAAAAGTATTAATAAATGTTTAGAATCTATACGACCATATAATTTAGAGAAAAAAGAATTAATTACTAATATTGATAATTTATTAAATGAAATTATATTATATTCATAATAATAATGTAAAAATATAATATAAAAATATTTATATTTTTATATGATAACATCAAATAAAAAAACGAGTAAAAGTAATACTGTACCTTCAATAAATCCGGATCCAAAATCGAACCCAGAACCAATTCATTCAATGTCTCATCCTAATCCTAATCCTAATCCTCCACCAATTCATTCTAATCCTTCACCTCCTTCACCAATTCATTCTAATCCTTCACCTCCTCCACCAATTCATTCTAATCCTTCACCTCCTCCACCAGTTCATTCTAATCCTTCACCTCCTCCACCAATTCATTCAATGTCTCATCCTAATCCTTCACCAATTCATTCAATGTCTCATCCTAATCCTTCACCAATTCATTCAATGTCTCATCCTAATCCTCCTATCTCTCCTAGTCCTCCTAACTCTCCTATCTCTCCTAACCCTCAAGATTTAGATACACAATTAAAACAACTTGCAGAAGAATATTCCAAACTTGATTGTAATAATGAAAAATATTTCTTAACTGATTGTAATAAATTCTTACTTAAAAAAGAATTAATGGAAAAAAGTTATTTATCTAATCATAATGATGAAAACTCTTATTTATATCCTAACTTAAATGATAAAAATTTTAATATTAAAATATCAAATAAAAAAGAATTTAATGATACAAAATATGATGGAACTATTTACGATAATATTAAAGAACAATCCGATATTTTGGCTAATGCTGATTTCGAATTAGCTCCACATCAAGCATTTGTTAAAAATTTCTTATCCTTTCAAACACCATATAATAGTTTATTACTATATCACGGATTAGGAACAGGTAAAACGTGTAGTGCTATAGGAGTTTGTGAAGAAATGAGAGATTATATAAAACAAACAGGTAATACAAAACGAATTATTATTGTAGCTTCTGAAAACGTACAAGAAAATTTTAAAACACAATTATTTGATGAAAGAAAATTAAAATTAGTAGATGGATTATGGAATTTAAAATCTTGCACTGGAAATAAATTGTTAAAAGAAATTAATCCAATGAATATGAAAGGAATGACTAAAGAAAAAATTGTAAGTCAAATCAAAAATTTAATTAATAATTATTATATATTTTTAGGATATATACAATTCGCAAATTATATTATTAAAACTATGAATTATGATGAAGAAATCGTTAAACAAAGTTTTATTAAAAAAAAAGAAATAAGAAAAAGCGGAGAGAAATCACAAATACAAATATTTAAAGATGCTAAATTAGAACTTAATTCCAGAATTATTACACGATTACGCAATGAATTTAATAATAGATTAATTGTTATTGATGAAGTTCATAATATTCGAAAAACAGATGAAAATGAAAATAAAAAAGTCGCTATTAATCTTGAATTATTAATCAAATCAGCATTAAATATGCGGTTTTTACTTCTATCGGCAACTCCAATGTATAATAGTTATAAAGAAATTGTTTGGCTTCTTAATTTATTAAATACTAACGATAGAAGAGGACGAATCTCTGTTAAAGATATTTTTGATAATAATGGCAATTTTAAACCTAATGGAGAAGAATTACTTATTCAAAAAGCTACTGGATATGTATCATTTGTACGTGGTGAAAATCCTTACACATTCCCTTATAGAGTTTATCCAACTGATTTTTCACCACAAAATACATTTCCTGCTATACCTTATCCTTCTTATCAAATGAATTTAAAAAAAATACAAAATGTAGATAAAAATCGCATTCTAAGTTTATATTTAATTCGAATCGGAGGATGTAATAATTGCGGAACATGTCAATATTGTTCTTATAAATATATTATTTATAATTTAAGAAATAAACAATTCTCAATTACAACTAAAACTGGAATTGTTAAAGATATGCCTAATTTTCAAAATATGGAATCATTCGGATACACATTACTTCAACTACCTTTGGAATCTCTTATTATTTCATATCCATTAGCTTCATTAAAACCTATATTAAGTGAAATACACGAAACAGTATCTGAAGAATTCTCTCATAGTTTTTCAGAAGAAACTACACATCAACCAGAAAAAGAACAACACGAACCAGAAGAATTAGAAGATCCAGAACAACCAGAAATAGAATCAATTGGAATTATACCAGAAAAAAGTACTGAAGAATTAGAATATCCAGAACAACCAATTGTTACAAATCCTATTCAATCCACTTCAACTAATAAATCCAGATTTATTGATCCACGACAATTAACCGGAAAAATCGGATTAGAAAGAATGATGCATTTCATAGATAGTAAAACTCCTCCTATTAAAGGCGAATTCGAATATAAAAAATCAACCATTGATACTTACGGTAAAATTTTCTCTCGTGAAATAATTGGCAAATATAGTGGAAAAATAAAATCTATCATAGATAATATTATTAATCCTCAAACAAATGTGGTATCAGAAGGTATCATATTAATTTATTCACAATATTTAGATAGTGGATTAATTCCTATGACTCTTGCTTTAGAAGAATTGGGATTTACCAGATATGGAGCACACGGTATTAAACCTTTATTTAAAAATAAACCATGTGATATTGTTGATGTTAGAACAATGCAACCACCTATAGATAAACAAAACTTTTTACCAGCACGTTATGTAATGATTACTGGTGATACACGATTATCACCTAATAATGATTTTGAAATAAAAGGATTAACTAATGAAAATAATAAATATGGCGAAAATATAAAAGTAGTATTAATATCTAAAGCTGGATCAGAAGGAATAGATTTAAAATTTATTAGACAAGTACATATTTTAGAACCGTGGTATAATACAAATCGTATTGAACAAATTATTGGGCGTGCTGTTAGAAATTTCTCTCATAAAGATTTACCTTTTGAAAAAAGAAATGTAGAAATATTTATGTATGGCACTATTTTAGATGATAATGTAGAAGAAGCGGCCGATTTATATGTATATCGAGTATCTGAATATAAAGCAATTCAAATTGGTAAAATTACACGAATCTTAAAAGAATCTGCTGTAGATTGTATTATTAATCATGATCAAACCAATTTTACACAAGAAATAATGAATGCTAATATGAAAGAATCTATTACTCAAGAATTATCCAGTGGAATTATATTACATAATTTTAAAATAGGAGATGCTCCATTTTCTCCATCTTGTGATTATATGGCAGATTGTAATTATTTATGCAGACCATCCGCACAAATTGATGAACATAATTTAAATGAAGATACATATAATGAAAATTATATTATTATAAATTCAGAAAAAATATTACAAAGAATCCGAATGTTAATGAGAGAAAATTTCTTTTATAAAAAAGATGTATTATTAAAATTAATTCGTATTCAAAAAGAATACCCTTATATTCAAATTTATTCTGCTTTAACACAATTAATTGAAGATGAAAATGAATTTATTGTTGATAAATACGGCAGAAATGGCAAATTAATTAATATCGGAGATTATTATTTATTTCAACCAATTGAATTAAGAGATAAAAACGCATCCATATTTGATAGATCTGTTCCTATTGATTATAAACATAATATGATCAATTTTGAAATTAAAAAAGGAAAAGAAAAAGAAAAAGAAAACGAAAAAGAAAAAGAAAACGAAAACGAAAAAGAAAAAGAAAAAGAAAACCCTGAATTAATTGTTAAACCAACTGAACCTACATTTTATAAAGGAAAACAAATCATTGATTCTATGATTGCCAATTTACAAATTACACGTGAATTTTCTAAAGAAAAATCTGTTGCAAGAGGTGATGATAATTGGTATAAACATTGCGGTATTGTTGTTACACAATTAGTAAAAGAATATCCATTAATTGAACCATATATAGTAAGTTATGTCATTATTCATATGATAGAATTATTAATATTTGAAGAAAAATTACTAATAATGAATTACTTATATTCATTAGAAAATATTACAAAAGATTCATTAGAATGGTTTTCAAAATCATATTTCGAAAATAATAGTATTATTATACCAAACTTTACAGTATTTATAATGTATAAATTAAATATAAAAAAATATATGATATTAAATGAAAATAATATATGGGTTGAATCTCAACCAGAAGATATAATTGATATAGAAAAATCACCTATAATACAATCCTATTTATTATTTAAAATAGCAGATTATAATAATATTATTGGCTTTATTGGTTATGAAAAAAAAAATCGTTATTTAGTATTTAAAACAAAATTATTATCTTCTACTCGAGATACCGGAGCAAGATGTGATGAATCTGGAAAATCAAAAATAATTACAAAATTAAATGATATTATTGGTGAAGTAAAATATACTAGTGAAAATACTAAAACATCAATAGTAATTGAATTATGTATTATTCAAGAATTCATTTTAAGGTTTTATAATAGCACTAAACGAAATAATAAAAAATGGTTATTAATACCAGAAATAGCTCTATTATATAAATTATATACAATATCTGTTTAATTATAATTAATAAAATTGAATGAAACATTATTAAATATAATATATATATAATAATAACATATGTCAGCATCAATTCAAAATCCGTTATCTTTTAAAAAAAAGAGAGAAGTTAAAATTCAATCTGTATATTCTAGAGGGTTAATTACTAAAAAAATTATTTTACCAATTACTACAATTGGATCAAATTTAAAAGAAACTATAGAAGAAAATATTGTCAGCAATTATGAAGGTAAATGTAGTGTAGAAGGATATATTAAATTAGGATCATCTAAAATAATAACATATTCAAGTGGTATTATAGAACGTGGAAGTAATATTATTTTTGAAGTAGTATTTGAATGTGATATATGTTTTCCAGTTGAAGGAATGCTTATTTCTTGTATAGCCAAAAATATTACAAAAGCAGGTATTCGTGCTGAAAGTTCTATGTATGTTCCATCACCTATTGTAATATTTATTGCAAAAGAACATCATCCTAATGTTTCCTATTTTTCAGAAGTAAAACAAGGTGACAATTTAAATGTTAGAGTTATAGGTCAACGATTTGAACTTAATGATAAATATATTTCAATTATAGGCGAACTTATTAAAGATAAAGAAAATTATAAATCATCCAAACAACCTATTAAAATACATTAATTCTTAATTATTCATTATTCATTATTCATTATTCATTAATATATTAAACTTTTCACAATATTTTTTTTTGTAAATTAATTCTTAATTATTCATTATTATAAAAATATATTATTATAATAATTTAAATAATACTAAAGTATTATTTAAATGAATATTAATGTTAATTCTACAGTTGAGATAAATAATTATTCAATTAATGAATTAAATAATATTAGAGAAACAATTGAAAATATGAATAAATTTAATCAAATTGAAATTTTACGAATTCTTAGTAAAGAATCTAATGTTATATTAAATGAAAATAAATATGGAATTCATATTAATCTTACTGAATTAAAAGAAGAAATTATTAATGAATTGTATTTATATATTAAATATGTAAATACTCAAGAACAAACACTTAATACAATTGAATTACAAAAAGAAAATTATAGAAATACTTATTTCTCAAAAGATACAAAAATAAAAGATATTAAATTAAAAGATTTAAAAACAAAAGATATTAAATCAAAAGATATTAAATCAAAAGATATTAAATCAAAAGATATTAAAGATAATAAATAATTTATTTATAAATAATTTAATAATGGTATCAAATATATTTGATAAATTACAAAATTATATGTTAACTGAAACAAATATACAACAATTATTAAAAACTATAATTAATCATAGTAATACGATTAATTATAGTAATACTAATAATAATAATAATACTAATAATAATAATACTAATAATAATAATACTAATAATAATACTAATAATAATAATAATAATAATAATAAATCTACTCTTTTTATTCCAAATCAACAAGATACATTATTTTGGTGTTTTTATATTATAAAAAATGGCGAGATTAATTATCAATTATTAAATAATAAAAATTTCATATTAGCAATGCAATTAAAAATAGAATTAGTAATTGAAATACGAAAATATAAAGATATTTTTAAAAAATATAAATTCGATACTATATCAAATATTGAAAGTAATTTAGGTATTGATAAATATATAAATATAAAAACATTTTTAGTATTATGTAGTGTTTCAAATATTAATATTATTTATATTCATAATAAAACATATTATGAATTATTAATGAATGATTCTAATAAAATTTATATTATTAATCAAATACAAAATGAAAATAAATACAATTGTAAATATGGATATGAATTAGCTTCAGAGAATTCATTAAATAATATAAAAAATACATTATTTAAAATTGAAAATATTAATAAACCAATTAAATCAATCACATTTTATAAAATATTAGATTTAATAAATATTTGTAAAAAACTAGAAATTGAAATAATAAATAAAGATACTAATAAAAATAAATCAAAAAATGAGTTATATGAAATAATTCTTACAAATTTATAAATAAATAAATATAATTTATTTATAAATTATATTTATAAATAAAAAAAAATTGAACTATGATTTAAAAATATGTCTTATTATATATAAATAAGAATGAGTTCTTTTGAAAAATCAAAAACGGACGTTTTAGAAGAAACAATTGATTTTGGTAAATCATATTTAAATGATTTATTTAAAGAATTAGACATAAAATCACAAAGTCAAATACTTAAAATGCAGAAAAAAGAAGATCAAATAGAACTTTTAAAAGATATAAATCATCCTGAATTACAAACATATTATAATAATTTACCTAAATCAACACAAGAAAAATTAGATGCACAAAATATTCGTGATAAATTTAGAATAATAAAACAAATTGTAAATAAAAAAAAATTAGCAAGTTCACAAAAAAAAGAAGAACGAAAAGAAATTGAACCTGAAGATGAAGAACCTGAAAAACCCGAAAAAGAAGAAAATGATGAAGAAGAAGAAGAAACTGAAGAAGTTATTCAAAAAATAAAAAAAGAAGGACCACAACAAATACGTTTTGAAAATATGATGAATTCATTTTATGCTATGAAACCATATTCATATTCTACAATAAATCACGAATTAGAAGTAAAATTTGGCACAAAACATATCCGACCTTTAATGCGAAATGATTATGATAATGTAATAAAAAAAATTAAATCATCCGGATTTATAATTAAAGGAAATAATTCAGGAGATTATTATTTACGCATAAATTGCGAATTTTTAGATAGTGGAACAGGCAGAATTAAATTATCTGATGTAAGAACTGAAATTAAAGGATTATATAATATTGAAGAATATTGTAAAAATAATGATATCAAATCATTATACGCAAATAATGTAACATGTATAGATTTTATTCATAAAAAAATGGGAAATATCAATAGAGAAAAAATATATCCTGTAGATTTTGATGATTTCAATTTTAGAGTATCTTATCAAACTGAAGAAAAAACCAAACACGGAATTAAAAATTTTATAATAGATAATTGGAAAAAATCAAAAAAAGAATTTAGATTTATTAATCGTGTATCATTTCAACATGAAGATTATCCATTTGTAATTGATGTTAGTATAGTAAAATTCGGTAATAGAACTACAGATAAATATGGACGTGAAAATAGAGGACAAACTATTAGAGTATATAATTTAAATGAATCTAATATATTTAATAATACAGAAGTATTTGAAATCGAAATCGAAATCGATAATACTAAAATCGGACCAAATACTCAATTTAATTCTCCATTATTAATATTAGAATCCTTAAGAAAAGTAATTAAATTAATTTTATCAGGACTCCAAGGAACTAATTATCCTGTTTCATATTCAGAACAACAATATGTTTTGGATTCTTATATGAAATTAATTTGGGGTAGCGATTATGATGTAAAAAAACATATTACTAGTAAAAATTTTATCGGTCCTAATTCTATTACATTACAACTTATTAATATCGCACCATTCGATACAAATTCAAATCAACCTAATATTCGCACAGACTTTATTGTCACTGATAAAGCAGATGGCATTAGACATTTATTATATATTTCTAAAGAAGGCAAAATATTCTTAATTAATACTAATATGGATATTATATTTACTGGTGCTATAACAACTAATTTGGAATGTTTTAATACATTATTAGATGGAGAATTAATATTACACGATAAACACGGGAAATTTATAAATTTATATGCTGCATTTGATGTATATTATATAAAAAATAAAGATGTCAGAACATTTTCATTCTTGTTATTACAAGAAGAAAAAGATATTACTAAATCAAGATATCAAATATTACAATTCATTAATAAAAACTTAAATCCAGTTTGTATTACAGATAACCGTAAAAAAGAAGAACAATCTATTACTAGTATAGTAAAACGTAATAAAAAATTAAATGAATTCATTTCACCAATTCGAATTGTATCAAAGGATTTTTATCCTAATAATAATAATCAAACTATATTTGAAGCGTGTAATTTAATTTTAGAAAAAGAAAGAGAAGGTAGATTTGAATATAATACTGATGGATTAATATTTTCACATTCATTATTTGGAGTAGGATCTAATGAAATCGGCAAATCTGGACCAAAAACAAAAATAACTTGGGAATATTCATTTAAATGGAAACCACCTCAATATAATACAATTGACTTTTTAATTACTACCGTTAAAAATTCTAATGGTATTGATACAATTCATTCTTTATTTCAAGATGGTATGAATAATGCTGAAACTACTCAATATAATCAATATAAAACTATTGAATTAAGATGCGGATTTAGTGAAAATAAAGATGGATTTATAAATCCTTGTCAAAATATTATTGATGATAATTTACCTGAATTTATATATAAAACCGATGATAAAACGGATGATTATTTACCAAAAAGATTTTATCCTACTGAACCATATGATGTTAATGCTGGATTATGTAATATATTATTACGATCAGACAGTATAGGTAATCCTAAAATGTTTACAGAAGAAAATGAAGTATTTGAAGATAACACTATCGTAGAGTTTAGATATGATTTAGATAAAGATGATGGATGGAAATGGATACCTTTAAGAGTTAGATATGATAAAACCGCTAAATTAAAAAGAGGCGAAAAAGAATTTGGAAATTCATATAAAACGTGTAATGAAAATTGGAAATCTATACATCCTACTGGTAGAATTACTGAAAATATGTTATCTACTGGATTAAATATTCCTACCATCAGTGTCAGTGAAGATAAATATTATAATACAACTGTCGGTAAATTTAAAACAGAAGCAATGAAAAATTTTCATAATTTATATATTAAAAAAATACTCATTACTGGAATATCCAAACCAGGAGATACATTTATTGATTTCGCTTGTGGTAAAGCAGGAGATCTTCCAAAATGGATTAATGCTAAATTATCTTTTGTATTTGGAATTGATTTATCTAAAGATAATTTAGAAAATCGTATTGATGGCGCTTGTAGCAGATTCTTAAAATTAAAAAAAACAAATAGACACGTCCCAGATGTGTTATTCGTTAATGGAAATAGCAGTTTTAATATTAAAGATGGCAGCGCAATGTTAAATGAAAAAGCAAAACAAATCACTAATGCTATTTTCGGAAAAGGAACTAAAGATCCAGAATTATTAGGAAAAGGAGTTATCAGACAATATGATAAAGGAATTGAAGGATTTAATATTTCTTCTTGTCAATTTGCCATTCATTACTTTTTTGAAAATCCAGATACTTTAACCAATTTTATTAAAAATGTTGCTGAATGTACAAAACTAAATGGATATTTTATTGGAACTTGTTATGATGGAAATTTAGTGTTTAATAAACTTAAACAAATTCACCAAGGCGAAAGTATTCAACTATTTGATAATAAAAAAAAAATATGGGAAATAGTTAAAGGATATGATAATGAAACTTTTAATGATGATTCGAGTTCTATTGGATATAGAATTGATGTATATCAAGAATCTATTAATCAATTAATCACTGAATATTTAGTCAATTTTAATTATTTAAATCGTGTTATGCTCAATTTTGGATTTGAAATTATTCATCAAGATGAAGCTCGTAGTTTCGGTTTACCTGAAGGTTCTGGATTATTTAGTGAAATGTTTTCATTTATGATGGATGACATCTCTAAAAATAAAATTAAAGCAAAAGATTATGGTAAAGCACCATATATGACACATAATGAAAAACAAATCTCATTTTTAAATAGATATTTTGTTTATAAAAAAATAATTAATGTTAATACAGATACAGTTAAAATTGATATCGAAGAATATGCTATACAACTTCCACTTGTTCCTATTGCTGTTGAAGAAGAAGTTGCCGCACCAAAAATAAAAGTTAAAAAACCCACTATTAAAAAATTAAATAAATTTATATTAATATCTGATGAAGAACCTTCTGAAGTTGCTCAACAAAAAGAAACACCTGTTGTTGTCGCTCAACAAAAAGAAGAAAAAATAAGTAAAACTGAAAAAGCAAAAGCTGAAAAAGCAGAAAAAGCTCAAGAAAAAGCACAAGAAAAAGCACTTAAAGCACAACAAAAAGAACAAGAAAAAGCACTTAAAGAACAAGAAAAATCACTTAAAGCACAACAAAAAGAACAAGAAAAAGCGGAAAAAGTTGAAAAAGCGGAAAAAGCAAAAACTGAAAAAGCGGAAAAAGCTCAAGAAAAAGCACAAGAAAAAACCGCAAAAACCGCAAAAGCAGAAAAAGCAGAAAAAGCCGAACTAAAAGCTCAAGAAAAAGTAAAAGAAAAAACGGAAAAAGCCGAACTAAAAGAACAAGAAAAAGCACTTAAAGCCGAACAAAAAGAACAAGAAAAAGCACTTAAAGCACAACAAAAAGAACAAGAAAAAGCCGAAAAAGCCGAACAAAAAGCACAAGAAAAAGCACTTAAAGCACAAGAAAAAAAGAAAAAATAAAATTAATATTATAACCTTAATGTGATTAATATTTACAATTTATATAACTATAATATTTTCTAACATACTTAAATAAATAAAATATAATAATAATAAAGAATGAATACTTATTTATTACCAAAAATACAATCTACAATTATAATATCTCCAACAAGTAATCCAGATAATATAACCAATCCATATATTTCATTTAGTCTTTTTAAATATCATATTGAAATACTTAATGAAATTACTACTATATGTATAAATAAAAATATAAATTTAAATGATATGCTAAAAATAATGAATCCATATGAATACATTTTTAATAAAATACCTGGAATAAATATATCTGTTAGCAAACTTAATTTTAAAACATATCTATTTTATGATTTATTCGAAATATTTGTAACACTCAATATTTTTAATATATATAAATATCCTATTAAAATATTACATTTAACCAATAATTATGATAGTATAGAATGTATTAAAATGTTACGTGACAATTATACTGATGAAATACATATATATGATAAAATTAATAATACAATTATTAATTTAATTGAAAATACTAAATTTCATTTTTTATATTTTGAATCAATAGAAACTAATTTAATTAAATATATAAATTCTTTAATTGAATTTATTATGATCATTTTTAAAAATCAAGAATTTAATGGAACATGTATTCTTAAAATTAATACTATTTTGTTTAAACCAATTATTGATATTTTATATATATTATCAACTTTATATAATAAAGTATATATTTTAAAACCAACTACCAGTAATTTAACTTCATCTGATAAATATATCGTTTGTAAAAAATTTGAACCATCTGAAATAAATAATAGTCATTTGATGCTAAATTATTCTAAATTAAATATTATTCTATCTGATAACCCTAATACAAATATTATATCATTATTAAATTATGATATTTCATTATATTTTAAAATGAAAATTAATGATATCAATATTATAATGGGAAATCAACAATTAGAAATTTTAAATTCATTAATGAATTTATTAATGAATAAAAATAAAAAAGATAAAATAGAATTAATGTCCAAAACAAATATTCAAAAATCAATTCTTTGGTGTGAAAAATTTAAAATTTCATATAATATTTTATCTGATAAAAATAATATTTTTTTACCACAATTTAAACATGATAATTTAATTGAACAATTTATATAAATTTTTTGTTATACATTATTTATATTATTAATATATAAAAATGAAATACTTTTCATTCTTTTATTTATATACATTGAAGAGAAAACTAACGAAACTAACGAAATGGACAGACCATACAATCAATTCTTTGTCAAAGAATTAGTGGAAGCGGATATACGCCATTTCCAACCGGGACCATTTGGGTGTCAAGGAGGTAAGGTATATAAAATAAATTTATATTCAACTGGAAATTTTGATATTTTTGAAAAAATATTACCTTGTTCTATGATGCGAATGGATAGGGCAGAAATATTTCCTGTTTTAAAATTTTATGCTAGACAAAATAATGAAAAAAATGAAATGAATAGAATGAACCCAATTGAAATGGACCAATATGACATTTATTATCAAAATCAAGCCCCATATTATAACGAAATATTAGATCGATGCACATTTGTACCTGATGAATTTATGATGCGATTTAATACTACTCAAACAACACCACTTGATAATCACGCAGAAATATTAAATTTAATAGAAAATATATTTCGAAAAAATAAAGGTAATGTTGTATTAGATGATTTTGAATCAATTAAATATATTATTCAACAACAACAACATATTTCACATAAACAAAAACGTAATGATGAATTAGAAAAAATGAATATATTATCTTCAAAACGGTATGATGTATTAGAAAAAATGAATATATTATTTTCAACACATAATGATGAATTAGAAAAAATGAATATATTATTTTCAACACGTAATGATGAATTAGAAAAAATGAATATATTATTTTCAATAATTTTATTATTTATAATTATTATATATCTAATAAAAAATTTTCGAAAATAATAATATTAAAAGTGTATAATTTATTTATATATATATATTAATAAAAAAAAGTTTATAAAACTTTTTTTTTAAACCTTTTTATTTAATTTATTAATTTAATAAAAAAATGAAATACTTTTCATTCTTTTATTTATATACATTGAAGAACACTAACAAAATGGACAGACCATACAATCAATTCTTTGTCAAAGAATTAGTGATAGGAGATTATTTTAAATGTAATGGACCATTTAGACGACCAATTAATAATAATTATTTAAGTATATATAAATTTAATTTATATTCAACTGGTAATTTTGATATTTTTGAAAAAAAAATACCTTATAATGGAAATATTTGTAGTCTTATACGGGATATATATCAATTTCCTATTTTAAAATATTATAATAAAAATGAAAGAAATCAAGATGATGAAAATTATTTCTTATTACATCTACACGATCACCAAATAATACAGCGTTGTACATTTGTACCTGATGATTTTATGATGAGATTTAATACTACTCAAACAACCCCACTTGATAATCAAATACAAATATTAAATTTAATAGAAAATATATTTCGAAAAAATAAAGGTAATGTTGTATTAAACGATTTTGAACCAATCAAATATATTATTCAACAACAACAAAATATTTCATATACACAAAAACGTAATGATGTATTAGAAAAAACAAATATATTATTTTCAATAAGTATATTTTATATATTTATTGTATATCTAATAAAAATGTTTCGATAAATATAAAATATAAAATTTGTATATATATTAATATTAATTTATATATTAATTAATAAAAAAAGTTTATAAAACTTTTTTTTATTATATTTCATAAATAATATAGAGTTATTTTTTTTGTGTTTTTTATTATATTTATAATAATTAAGATGTCAATTCATACATTTGGCGATAGTCATTCACATAATGGGTGGTCTGGAATAATTAATCATCATTTAAATGCTAGATTATGTTATAGTTTTGGTAGAGATAAATTAAATTTTTGTGATATTCGTAATTTTAATGTCAAAGATGGTGATACGATTATTTTTTGTTTAGGTGAAATAGATTGTTGATGTCATATTAATAAACATATAAATGAAACAAATACATATGAAGATATAATAGACAAAATAGTTTGTAATTATTTTGAAGCAATTAAATTAAATGTAATCACTTCTCAACTTAAATTAAAAAATGTGTGCGTTTATAATGTGGTTCCACCCGTTCAAAAACATAATACACAAGAAGATTCAAGACAGCCCTATTTAGGTAGTGACGAAGAACGAAAAAAATATGTTTTATACTTCAATAAAAAATTAAAAGAAAAATGTAATGAAAATAATTATATATTTTTTGATATTTATGATAAGTATATAGATGAAAATGGATTTTTAAGAAAAGAATTAAGTGATGGTTTAGTTCATATAATGGATGGAGTATATATAACTAATTTTATAAATGAAAATAATATATAAAATAATCGGCATTTGAAATGTTTCGATAAATATAAAATATAAAAATTGTATATATTAATATTAATTTACAAATTGAGCAGTTCCACTTGTAGTATTATATGTATTTGGAGATTGAGAGAAATGATTAGAACTGAATACAGCAGATGGATAATATCGATATGGACTTAATTGAGAAACCTGATTTTGATACTGTGGTAATGATTTATAATAACACAATTTTTTATTTTGAAATGGATATGTAGTAGGTGAATTACAATTAGGTGCTTTATTTTTATATAAATTAGCATAATTAGGATTATCTCCAGCATATAACTGATTAGCAGTAACTAACATTTGTCCTGTATTATTATAATTTTGAATTGAAGCTGCATTAGTTGAAATAGTATCAACATTAAGTTTTAGAATTCTAGTAGAACTATCAACAGCACCTTCTTTAGCATATTGAAAGTTATTAGGTTTATACACAACCAATTGACAACCAGCAGGATTAGATGGTCCAGAAATAGGCATACCAGAATATGGATTTTTAATAAATTCAGTAAATACAATTAATGAATTACTTTTATGTGGTTCTTGTAAAGTATTTAACCAATTAAAAAATCCTGGAATAGAATTAATATTAAGAGTATTAAATGTATTAACTTCACTTTGAGTTAAAATATTTTTATTAAACATAATAGTTATCATTTGAGAAATAAGAGCATTTTCAGTTGCATCAAATATTTGAGCATTCGGTTGACAATTTGCTAAATAAGTATTAGTTAAAGATAAAGGACTTCCTGGTATAGGTCCTTTATTTCCATCTACAGAAATATAATAAGGATTTGATTTATAAACAGAATTATCCATATTTGTTTTATATGATAAGAAATTAAATGCCTTTTGAGTATAAGTTTTACATCTATTTTGAAGATATTGAGTATGTGTAGTATAATAATTATTTTTAATATTAGTACTAGCATAAATTGCTCTGCGTTTTGCTTTATATTCATCATTACAACATAAAATAGGATTTGTAGTATTTGCTTGAGGATTCTCTTCTAAAAATGTTTTATTAGGAAAATAATTAGCAATAATTCCAACACCTTGACACGTTTTACAATCGGTCAATAATTTATTAATATTATTATTTTCATTAGGTACATTCTGTTTAACAGTATATGCTCCAGGTTTATCTTGCATATCATTTAATAAACCAGAACCTCCAAATCCTCCACCGAGAGAAGTTCCTTTACTAGATGCTACAAATCTATTCATATTATAATTTATTAAAGCTGCTTCATTAATAGTTATAGAAATATTACTATTATAAGGATCTTTACCATTTAAATTATTTGCTTGAATTGGCACAGATGGTATAACTCTACCTTTTCTAAAATGTTTAATTGGTCTTGGAATAAATACTCTTGTATTTGAATATGTTCTTGAAGGAAATGAACCGGATTTAAAAACATTTCCAACATCATTATTTGTTAAAGGTCTAATGTGTCCTGGAGCTGTTCCAACTGGATTACTATTAATACCTGTTCCTTTCCATGAAATATATTGTTGATTATAATATGTGCTATTATGATTATAACCTGATGCAGGCATAGATCTCATTCCTAATGGATAAACCGCTGTTGACATTTATAATATTATAAAAGAAAATAAAAGAAAATAAAGAAATAAAAAGAAATAAAGTAATATATTATATAAATGGTATCATTTATATATATTTTAATATTATTTTTTATTATATTAATTACTTATCAAGTAATTATTAATAATTCTACTATAGAAGGATTAACCACTTCAACCGTAACTGGAACTGGAATTGCTGGAACTGCCGTTGGAACTACTATCGGAACAGGTACATCATATACTCCATATGATACAACTACTGCTCCTACGAATGCTTTAACTTTAGCAATACAAAATGCTGAAAATATTGAATACTTATACCAATCTATCGCTTCATTTCAAAATATGAATACTGAAATTCAAGATTTAAGCGGTAATGTAACCACTTTACAAAATCAAGTTAATACTTTAGTTCAAGCTAATCAACAATATACATCTAATATGCTTGGAACTACACCCCCTGTAATTACAGGTTCTACAGCTTCTACAACTTCTACAGGTTCTACATCTTCTACAACTTCTACAGATACCACTTCTTAATAACACTATTTCACTTTTAATATTACTATTTACTATTCTATTTAAATTAAATTATATAAAATATTAATATAATTTAATAATAATGTCTAATATATTTGAACAAGTATTAACTGATGCAACCGGCGTAGAAACTAATTTACTTGGACCTACATATCCTTATTATCAAAATATAAAATCTCCTTCAGAACTTGGAATGAATGCTAATGGAACTATACCACAAGTCGGTAAAAATATTACTGGATTAATACAATATGTCGATGTATTAGTTACAGGTGATAGTTCCGCTTCTACAACAGGCGGACCTTTAGGAAATAAATTCTTTTTACAAACTGGTGCAAAATGTTCTGCAGGAACAAATTGCACTGCGGATCCTTCGAATTGTCAAACTGTTGACAGATATATTTATGTCAATAATGTACCAAATGGAGATATACCATTCATATCAAGTGGATTAGGAGAAAACTTTTCGGATTTTAAAGGATTAATTCCTGGCGCTTTGGGAAATTTAAATGTATTAAATCCTTATGCTATTTTAAGTTCTTTTATGTCAGGATCCACACCTCCTTGTCAAGAACTTACTATGCAAACAATTGATACTAATAATAATTCGTCTTCTGAAACTCATTATGTCACATTAACTGATATTTCTAATATGGATGCGTGTTCTTTTTCAAATGGAACTAATCCTGTTTCAAATTCTAAATGTAGTGAAACATTTCAAACTGGTGTTTTTAAAAATAATAGTGTTTCTAAAAATGCAGCACATATTATGTCATCTGATCCTTTAGATAAAATTTATTTCGCTTGTTTAAGTGCTATTGCTATTTATATCTTATATTGTTTTATGAAAAAATCCAATTAATACTTTTTAATACTTTATAAAAAAAATAAACACTTTCACAATTTATATATCTCTCTTTTAATTCTATTCTCTTGAAATATAAATATTTTAATATATATTATAATAGAGAGAAAAAAATTATATTAATAAAAATTTATACAATATTTTTTTATTAAATTTAATAATTAATTTATTAATCTATATTTCTAGATAAATTCTCTTTTAAAATTAATTGTTGAGTTAAATTTAATATAGCATTATATTGTTGTGATATAATGATTTTATCTTGTTGTGATATTGTGTTTTTATCTTTTTCTAATTGAGCTATTATTATTTTTTGATTATTTATTATTTCACGTAAATTTATATTTTCAATATAATAATTATGTTTATTTGCATTTAAACTGTCTATCCATTTAATATGAGATTTCGATTTTATATGTATTGAAAAACTTCCTTTATCATAAAATAAATGACTTTTTCTACTTCCACATGGACATCTTAATCCATTCTTAAAATTATTTATATGTATAATATTATCTACATATTGATGCAACTCATTTATACTCGGTTCGTAAATATCAGATTCACTTATTAACTCCATTAAATTGTAATTATTATAAATTTATATTTATAAATATATTTCATTTTTTTTTATAAATATAAATTATCATTTTATATATTTCATTTTTCTTTTACTTTTTCTATTTTTATTATTTTTTCTTTTACTTTTTCTATTTTTATTACTTTTTCTTTTACTTTTTCCTCCTTTAATAGATAAATTTTCTTGTATTATATCATTGTATTGTTGATCATCTAAACACTTATTATTATTAACACAATTTTGATTTTGAAATGAAGTGTATTGTTTTCTGCATTTAAACACACCTGATGCATTTGAAGTACATCTAATTTTAAATTTTAAATCCTTTAAATCTTGTTTATCTTGGTCATCTTGGTCATCTTGGTCATCTTGTGTTTTTTTATATTCTTTAAGTGTTGTTTTATATTTATTAAACTTATTTCCAAAATAATTCCAGGACGACATATAATATAATATTTTATTTAATTTTTACAAGATTTACAATGTAAATGATGGTGACGACGACAAAATTTCATACTTTTTCTTTTTCTACCACCTACAGTTTTACCTGAAAATGATGCAGCATTGTTTGCTAAATTTGTATGTGATGAAAATCCACCTTTTTGTTTTATAATTCCACCACATTTACCACATCTACCACCGGTTGTTGTGGTTAAAGTATAAGATGGTTCAGTATCATCCGTTAATGATCTACCCCAGTTTCGCTGTTGCTGCGGTTGCTCATATCTATTATTTGAGTGCTGATATTCATTCTTCGGATCAGTCGACGAATTATGAAATGGATTCAAACTATTCCAAAATGAAGGGGAACTATTTCTATCCTGATTTTCTTCCCCAGTTCCAAAAATATTCCAATCTCCTCCTCCTCCTTTTTGTCTTTTGCGTCTAGTGCGTCTAGTATGTCTTTTTTGTGTCATTTATATAATATAATAATAATATATATTATATGAATAATTATTATTAATTATTATTAATTTTTTAAAACGAATTTTTTAAAACAATAAAAAGCTGCTAAAGCACCTAGAATTTCAACAATAATATATGGAATTAATTCATACTTAGCGATTTTACCAGAAATATAATAAGAGATAGCAACAGCTGGATTATATGCTCCTCCAGAAATTTTGCCTCCTAATAAACATCCTATGGATAATGCTGTTCCAATAGCAATCCAATTATTAGTTGCAAGAATAACATATACAAGGAGCATTGTTCCTAAAAATTCAACTAAATATTTATTCATTATAATATTAATAAATAATTTAATATTAATAATTAAATATAATTATTTCTGTTAGGAGGTATAGGACCAATAATTTTTTGTAAAAACGAAAAATATTGTGGTCCTTGTCCGTGATTTTTCATCCAAGTATAAATTCTGTTTTGAGAACCGATTTTATTACGCGGGGAACCAATAAGTAATGCAGGTCCAGTTCTACCATAACTTCCAATTCCATAAGAAGGAGTTAAAACAGGATATCCAACATTTTGCGTATAATTTGACATATTATAATAATACTAAATATTATATTTTTAAATTTAATAATTTTGTCGAACAATTGATCCCCAAGCACATATTTTCCCATTAACTAAATTAATATTTTGTATAGCTCCTTTTTTTTTGGGAGCAACACATCCGCCAGAACGAGCTCTTTTTAAAGTAGTCATAGTTCCACTAGGATAATAACTTTTAGTACCGATTGGTACATTATTAGGTAAGTTAACTTTATAAGCGCTTTTACCTATAGCATTACTTTTAATAGTATTTAAATGTAAAGATGATGAAATAGGTGGAATATAATTTGTATGAGATGAAGTAGAAACCATTCTTCCAGATGAATTAATTTGATATCCTAATGGTGTAGATAATTTACCAGAGATGATTTGATTAATAATAGATTGTTGATTTTGAGCAGTTCTTAAATATTGATGTCTCGCATTAGTATTCATTTCAGAATAAACTGGTTCTTGCATTGAATAGAATTGAGGTGGTGTAGGTCTTAATCCCGTTAAAATTCCATAATTATGATATGGAATTTGAGGAGGTGTTTGATTAGTGCTTAATGGTCCAGTAATAGGAGCATTAACATAATTATTATATGATACAGAACCTATATTTCTAGATACTGCATATGGAGTAGTCATTAATATTAATATATATATTTATTATTATTTTCTCTATTAACAGAATTGGGATTATTACAAAATAAACAATATTGAATAAAAATATGTGATTCAACAAAAATATTATTATTAGATTTGCATTTAGAACATTTAAATATATTAGGTAATTGGCAGATTAAATGTTTATTAAAATCTGTTTTTTGATATATTATATTGTTTTTAATACGTTGCATAATATAATATAATATAATTAAAATCTGTTTTTTGATATATTATATTGTTTTTAATACAATTTATTATATTATATATTATTTACATTACTTAAATATAAATTAATATCTACGTACTGCTTTTAGTGCTACTTGACTAGCATTAGATTGATCGCCACCATATGATAAATCATTATAGTTTTTATTTACAGCTCTTTGTTTTAAATAAGTAGTATAATCTGAACTATCATAAACATATTTTACATTACATGCAGCAGCAGGAATATCTTTAATTAATTGAATACTACTATAAGTAGCAGATGGAGTACAAGAAACAGAAACAGAACCAAAACGTGTTTTTAATCCTTTAAGATTTGGTCTACTTTGGAAACTTTGACAACTTCCACCACACGAATAATTTTCACGACTTAAAAGGTCTCCTGCATTATTAACAGCTCTAAAAGGAGTAGTTACACTTTGTTTTAAATTATTACGTCTTAATTGACTAGGATAAGTTGTATTCCAAGCTTGTTTTAAAGTGAATCGAATTTGTTCATATTCTGGATATCTTTTATCCACATTTTGAGTCGGTTGAGGAATCCAACCATGTATAGCTCCTCCAGAACTTTTTTTACTTGTTGCTAAAATATTAAAAGCAACATTACTTCCATTAATTGCACTAGTATATCCTATAGATGTCATTTATATAATAGTATAGTAAAAAAATATTATTAATAATTTAATCTAAATAAAAAATAAAAAAAAAATAAATGAATATTATAAATGTTAAATAAATCGTTGTTATTAAGTGGAATAATTTTATTATTAATTGATAGTATTTATATAAATTTATCAAAAAAGTATTTTATAAATCAAATACAACGTATTCAAAATAAAAAACCTAAATTAAATTATATAGGTATAATATTATGTTATATATTTTTAATTATTGGAATTAATTATTTTATAATTAAACCAAGTAAAAGTATATCTGATGCGTTTATATTAGGTATAGTAATTTATGGTGTATATGAAACAACCAATTATGCATTATTAGAAAATTGGTCATTTTTAACTGTAATTATGGATACTTTATGGGGTGGTATATTATTTGCATTAACTACTTATATTATGATTAAATTACAAAAGTATTTGAATATTAATAAATAATTAATTATATTAAAATTTAGTGACATATATAATATGTCACTAAATAAAAAAGATATTATTATTGAAATAAAAGATACTTTAGATAAAAACAAATTAGATGACTTAAAAAGATTTTTAAGTAAGCGTCAATGTTTAAATACTAATAATTTATATTTAAATTACTTATTTCATTTAGTTCAAACGGCTGGAATATTTACCACTTCATATGCTACAGGAAATAATAATATAAATTTAATATGGGTAGGCATATTTTTAAATATGTTGGCAACACTAATTAGTATTTATGAACAAACTAATAATTCAATTTTAAAAAAAATAATAACTGATATTAAATTAATAAAAGATAATAATTATATAGATGAAGGAGATATAATAGATACTAATACAATGAATTTATCAAATAATCCTTTAAGTTCTAGTTCTAATTTAAATGATACTTCAAATACTAATAATCTAAATATTAAATCAGATAATTTACAAAATAATACAACAATTACAACACCATTATTAGATAAATAATTTATGTATTTGTGGTCATTATTCGTGGAGCAATATTCATTGTATTTAATTCTTGAAATAATAATTTACAAGCATATGGAATTTCTACATATGCAAAATCTACACGATTATCACACGTTCGGCAATGATGAATATGCATTTTTTCATTGTATGCAGCAATAAGACCACATTTTTTACAAACGTGTACTGAATATTTATCTGAAGCATCATATATTCTTCCTTTAGTAAATCTAGATGCACCGTGTGATACCATACAATTATGTGCAACTATTCCATTAGCTAAGAATGAATGTGTATTTTCAACTTCAATATCATATACTTTATGTATTCCAATAGGTCTAATATCTATAACTGTTAAATTCATAGTTGGTAAACCATCACATTCTCGTTTAACTCCATAACTTGATAAATTTAATGTATTATTTTCATCATCAATATCATTATTATTTAGAGCATCTTCATCATCTTCATTTTCATCTTCATAAATATCAACTTTTTTAATTTGTTTACGAATTGTATCATTATTTAAGAACCATTCTAAAGCACCAATTTCTGTTAAATATTCTTCTGCTGTAGGAAATAAATTACTTGAAAATTTTCCAAATTTAGTTCCTTTAATTAGATGATCTGTAATATCGTGTGCTGATGGAATAGCATATATATGTATTAAAGGTTCTAATAAATTTAATTCATCAATAGCTTGTTCAATAGCATTTTTTGTAGGAACAATTTTATTCGGTGTTTCTTTTTTAATTCGTGTAAATTGTGTAATTTCATCAACTCGTTTTACAATCCAATTATGTTGTCTAATAACTTCATTTCTTAATCTTTTATAAGAAACACCTGCTTCTAATCTTTGTGATTTATGACAACAATATCTAAATCCGATTTGATCGTGAAATTGAATTAATTCATCAATATCTAAATGTAAAATTAACTGATAATTATTTAATTTTGTATCACTATTTTTTTTATTTTTTGAAAAACTAGTTTCTTTAAATTGTTGAATAGAAACTTTATTAATATTAAATTTTTGTAGTAATTTTTTAATATCATTCATCATTTCAGTAAGAGATTCTAAATGTAGTTTATTTTTAGTTTGTGAAAATGAGATTGAAGATAATAAATCTCTTTTTCCTCTATGTAGTCCAAGAACACAAGTATGTCCGTCTCCTCCGAATAATCCTCCTAAAAATTCGCGAATGATTGGTTTAGGACAATTTTCATCAAGAATAAATTCTGGTAGTATTGCTTTTTGTATAACTTTTTTTCCAATAATTAAACCTTCTAATTGAATTATATGATTGAGTAAAACTACAGGAATTCTTACACTATATAAATTTTTATGTTTAAAATTAGTTTGTTTTATATTACATAAAAGTTTAAGATCGTTAATAAAACTATTTACATCAATCATATGTCCTAAAAATATAGTTCCTGTATATATATTTTTACGATAACCAATATGTCCATCTGTTATTAAATATCCAATTAATTTAGATAATATAAGTGTTTTTTTATAATTTTCAAGTGTATCAGTTTTAAATAACAAATCTCCAACTTTTAAATTCCATCCATTACATTCTTTGATTTCATCATTAAAATCAACTACAGGACATGTAATACTAGATTTTACTTTTTGTTTTCCAACTATTAAATCTTTTGCTTTTATCCATTGATTATCTGATGTTAATATAGGATGTTCTGGTGTACAACTTTTAGTTCTACCATCTTGAAATGTTAATTGAATGCATTCACGTTCTCCTTTATACATAAATCCAACTTGTTTAGAAGGTATCATTTTATTTGTTGTTTCATCCCATCCATATACTTCATTATTACAATCTCCCATATCTTGTATCAACATACTGAGACCATTAGTAAGTGTGATTTGCGTCGTACCCAATTCACAATCTCTTTCCATTTCTCCAAACCTTAACCCTCCATCTCGCGATCGTCCTTCAGCTGGTTGTCTAGTTAAATTCACCATTGGACCAATAGAACGACTATGCACTTTATCATTAACCATATGTTTTAATCTTTGATAAAATACAGGACCAATAAATACACTACATTCGTGTTGTTCTCCAGTTAATCCATTATATAATAATTCATTACCGTGAGCTTCATAACCCAGTTTTAATAATTCATCACAAATATCTTTAATATCAAAATTCCCAAATGATGTACCATCTCCAAATAAACCTAATTCTAGTAATACTTTTCCAAGAACAGTTTCTTTTAATTGACCTATAGTCATACGAGATGGAATTGCGTGTGGATTTATTATAATATCTGGTCTAACACCTGAACTTGTAAAAGGCATATCACATTCTGGAATAATATTTCCTACAGTACCTTTCTGACCATGACGACTACTAAACTTATCACCAATTACAGGTTTTCTAACAGTTCTAAGTCGAACTTTCGCAAAATTATATCCTTCTCCATTTCTATCAATATAATTTTTATCAATATATGTTTCTTCAATCGTTTTATAAATTTTACTTTGATCTTCATATTTAATAACTTTTGTGTGATCGTTTCTATTTTCTTTTATTGGGGTAACTTTCGCAATAATTACATCTCGATTTTCTACTAAAGTATTTTCAGGTATTACTCCTTTCGAATTTACTTTTGTATAATTACCCATTTTCATCCCTTTTGTTTTTGTAATATCAGGCTTACATCTAATTTCTTCATCTCCATTTATTTTTTGTTTATCTTCATCTTTTTCTGTATGATATACAGTTACTAATGACATACCTCTATCAATAGAACCTTGGTTTATAAGTAATGAATCTTCTTGATTATAACCAGTATGTGTCATTATTGCAACAATCACTTGTGTTCCTGATGGAATCTTATTCAGTTGTATCATATTCATAATACGAGTATCTACTAGTGGTCTCATTGGATAATTTAAAACATATGCTGTTTTATCCATTCTATTTTCATAACTAGTTACATACACACCCATCGCTTGCTTACCTTGGGCACAATTACTTGATAAGAAATTATTACCTGCTATAAAACTATGATTATCTGAATCTACTGTAATATCAGATACTTGTTTATTATCTACTAATTTTATAGATTTAATTGGAATAAAAAGCATATTATTTAATAATATAATTTGACTGTACCATTTTTCAATTGTATTTTCACCTAAATTTCTCATAGTAATTTTTCTATTTTGTTTATAACTTCTAATTATATCTGAAATATAACTTACTTTTAACTGAAATTTATTCGCAATAAATGTATTAGTTTCCTTCATATCATGTAATAATCTTATAGATATAATCATTTTTTTATGTTCTTCAAATAAATTTAATTTATATTTTAAATATTCTATAATTATAAATGAGTGATTATTTTTTGTTGAACAATATCTATATCCAATATTATCAAAATATTTAATTAAATTACTTTGTTTATCTGATATTTTATAAGCTACTTTTATTCTTTCATTTTCTATTTTACATGGTTTAATATTTAAAACTTCAATACCAAATTCCGTTAATAAATTTGAACATTGCTCCATAAATTTAATTAAAGAATTTTCAAATAAAGGATTTATTTGTTGTGATGTTTCAGCACATACGAAATTATAACCTTTATCTATTTTATTCCATCTAATTTTACAACCATCACCTCCTTGAAATCCACTTAAAAATTCTCGTTTTATTAATTTACTTCCATTTAAAATCCATAATGGAACTTCTTTTCTATAATGTTCTGTTTTTCTTCCATAACTTACATCTAATGCTAATAATAAACACGGAAATACACCATTATGTGTTACCGCATATGTCGTATGTGTTGTATCATTAAAAGATCTAGATGAATTATTATAATTACATTTATTAAAACCACATAATTGAATATCATTTTCAAACATCTTTACATCATCTTCTGTTCCAAAATTAAAACTACATGACGCAAATTTATTATTATATCTTTCATAAATATTTATTGAACCATCTGCTAGAATAAATCCAAACATTCTCGCAATAATAGGTAATTTATAATTTGTATTGTAAAGAGGTAATAAACCTATTTCTTTTAATTTATCTACATATTTATTTATTAATTTTAATTTAAAATTATTATTTATAAAGAAGTTTCTAAATTCTTCTTCTGTTAATATTATTTTTTCTTCTTCAATTGAAATAGGTAAATCCGATTGATATGGTAATATTCCAATTCGTGTTTCATTAACCATCATATTTTTTACTTCACACCAACCTTCATATGTCATAAATTTATGATCTTCTGTTGCAATTATTTCTCTTTCACTTAAAGTTGTTATTTTATACATTTTTTTATCTGTTTCTCTTATGTAATGATTTACAACACTTGTATAATTCATTTCCATTGTTATAGGATTAAAACAAACCACATTATCACCTATTTTTATTTCTTTAATTGCAATTTTACTTCCATTACTTAATAATACTGTTTCATTAATATCTAAACATTGATATGTGTTACGAGGTGATTGATTGTGTTCTGGAAATGGAATACACGATGCTAACACTCCAAATATAGTTGAAGGATGAATTTCACAATGTGTATATTTATATATATTATCACTTTTAACAATTATATCTTTAGGTTTAGTTGCAATTAATGTCCACGATTGTTCTTCAGGATCAATATATTCTATAACCGAATCTGGAATTATTGAACTAGTTAATAAATTATCCCAATTTAAAGTTTTATTATTTAATTTATCTAAAATAGATGGTGTAATTAAAATATTTTTATCTTTTACACGCAATAATGGTCTAGTTAATCTTCCACTATCATTACAAACACGAATTTCACCCATTTTATAATCAAATATTATAGAAGTATAAATATTAATTATACCTTTATATTTTTTATCTTTTAACGATAAATATAATTCTTGAGGATTCTCTGTAATTCCTATCCAGGCACCATTTATAAATACTTTTATTTTATCATACATATCTTCTGATAAAATACCTTCTTTATCAATAGATATAACATATGGTAATATATATTCATATAATGGTAATGAATCTGAATAAATAGTTATATGTGTCATATAACTTAAATTTTTTATTATTCCAACACTTGCACCTTCAGGAGTATTGTGTACAACCAGACCATCTTTCAAACAGAACCTTCCACGCTTATCGTGAAGTTGCCATCCTACGTAAGGACCTATTCCTACTTCATTTAAACTAAATTTACTGCACATAGAAGATTTACTTTTTAATAAATGTGTTTTATTTTCTATAGGAACTAAATATGGTTTCATTTCCACGGTCCAATTAATACCTAATACTTTAAATAAAACTAAATTGTCACGAGTTGTTTTATTTAATTTTAAGTATTTCTCAATAGTTATATCTATTGTATCATCATCATCAAAACTATTTACAAAATCTTCTGCTTCTTTTAAAGATGTAAAATATTTTTCTTGAAACTTTAATTCATCACGATTAAGAAATTTTACAATATGAGTATATTTTCTATCTTTTTTATCTTTTTTATTAAAATTTCCAATAACTTTGTGACCACGTATTTTAAGAGTTAGAATATGATTATCAGTTACTCTATGTTTCATAAAATTGTCTTTATTAGGAATAATATCATACATATTCTTCAATCCAGAACAAGTAGAACGAACCTCTGTTGAATTTCCCATATCATCAACAAGAACATCACCGATTATTATATCTCCAGCACGTTTTGAAGTTCCATCCCACATCAAAATTTGAGTTTCAGGATCGAAACATTCTGCAGGACATAAAAATCCCCAACTTGTATTATGTAATTTACGAGGTGGGATTAATTTTCCACTTTTATCAGTTGGTGTGGATATTCTTCTAGCGTGACTTAAACTAGAAACATAATTCAATCTATTATATACTTGTGCTACTCCAACTTTATTAGAATTTGTATGTTTAATTCCAAAATCTCCTGTAGAAAGTGCTCTTTTAAGTCCATTTTCAATTGTAGTTGATTTAATTACTTTATAAATATTAGTCATATTTATAATATTTTCATAATCATCAGTTGATTTCCATGAACCATTATTGATTTCTCTAATTACTTGTTTTTCCATATCTTTTACTAATTTATTAAAATAATTTCTATAAAGATTATTTAGCAAACTGCCTGTTAAATCTATTCGTTTATTTAAATAAGAATCTCTATCATCTTGTTTAATAATTTCAAATGATGCGAGTAATAATTTATGTGTCATATATCCCAAAAAATATATTTTTTGTTCTGTTGTATTACAATGAGGGAATAAATCATTACTTAATATTTCTATAGTGAAATCGTGTTTTTTCTTTGCTCCTATTTCTTTATCCATATTGATTGGAGTATACATTACAAATCCAGTTATATATTTTATACATTCTTTTTGTGTTAAATATTTATTAGCTTCAATAATAGAACCTTGTAATGCTTCAAGCATATGTTTATTTTTTTTATCATCTATATTTAGAATAATTCTCTCACATATTTCTTTATCAGAAATTACACCAATAGCACGAAATACTATAAATAATGGTATAGGTTGTTTTACACGTGGTAAATCAACACAAATGGCATTTCCGAATCCATTATTTTTAGAACTAATCATCATATTAATTTGTTTTGGTGAAATACATTTAAAATCTGGAACTGATTTTACTTCTGCTTTCCATGTATATTTTGTATCATTCTTAGATATATTAAAACAATATACTTTATTTTCTGCTGCACGTTCTTGTCCTAATACAATTTTTTCAGAACCATTAATAATAAAATATCCTCCTACATCAAATTTACATTCTCCAGTTTGAGTATGTTCAAAATGAGTATATTGACTTAATACACAAATATTGGATTTTATCATAATTGGAATTTTACCAATATGAATTTTAGGAATAACTTTATGAAATATTTGAATATTTTCTAGATTAGATCCATTACGAACTACATATTTAATATTTATATCTATAGTTGTAGCAGAAGCATATGTGAAATTTCTTAAACGTGCTTCATGAGGAAACATTAATTTAATCGCTCCATTATTTTCATGTATTTGAGGTCTATAAATATTAAAATTTTCAAATGTAATAAAAATTTCTAGTGAATAATTTTTAGAAACTGGGTCAAAATCTTGTTCTGAAACAATATGTATTGGATTAAACATATTGATTGTTTTAATCATTTGATATTCTACAAAATTATTATATGATTCTAGTTGATGTCTTACAAATCTAGTTAAAGGATCTCCACGAAAATAAGATTCTATAATATTCCATGGTGTTTCAATATATTGGTCCTTTTTTATATCAAATACCTCTTTTTCTTCTCTTGTTTCTTTTTCTTCTTTTGTTTTAAAACTTTCACAAATTGATGAACTCATATTTTCCATTATATTTGAATTTAATGATGTCATGTATAACTCTTATTTTACATTTCAATTTATTTTTAAATTGTTTTAATAATAATTCATAAAACAATTATTCAGTTATTATTTATTTCATCTCATTTTTTATTCAATTACTTATATATATATGTTGTGTAAATACAAAGATATATTAGGCAAAGTTGGAAAAGGAATTCATTCTTATAGAATATTTAATATCGCTATAATGGATGTTATTTTTACTATAATCGCCGCATTTTTAATTCATTTATTTATTCCAAAATATAACTTTTATTTTATTTTAATATTGCTATTTTTAAGTGGCATTTTTTTACATCGTTTATTTTGTGTTAAAACTACTATTGATCGATTTTTATTTAATTAATTTCTCTCTAGTTATATTCTTTCTTTTTTTATTTTATATTATAATAAATGTCAAATAAAACTATTAAAATTAATCCTAACTTATTTAATGTCGGCGGCAGTTTTAAAAAAAAAAATAAACCTAAAACTTCTAAATTACATTTAATCTCTTCTAATATCTCTCCTAATGTTTTAAAAAAAAAATTATTAAAAAGAATACACGAACATAAACATCGTGAAATTGAACATAATAATAACGCAAAAAAAAATAATGAAAACAAAACTAATATTGAAAATGATTCCAATGATTCTTTTTCTAATGAATTTAATGATTCTATTAATTATTTACAAACATTATCTACACAACAACACAAAAATAATATTGCTTCTAATTTAACTAAACAAAAAAAGGATTTAGAAAATAAAACTATTAAAAATCATTCTTTATTTGTTTCACCTGATGTAAATATACAATTAGCCGAAGAATTACAACCTTTAATTCCATTGAATACTACTCAATTTCAACCATTATATACACAACAACATAATCCTATACAATTACAACCAAATATACCACCACCACCTCTTTTCTCTATATTAAAAAATGGCACAAAATTAACAAAAAAAGAATGGACTAAAAAAAATTTACAAAATTATACTAATCCTCCAATTATACATGATAATGACAAAATAGAGAGAGAACAAAGATTAAATAAAATACGTTTAAAAGTACAAGCATTAAAAACTGACGAAAATAAACAAAATAATATTAATATTCATTCTAATAATTCTATTTCATCTCCTTTAGTTAATAATATCAATTCTATTGATTCTATTTCTACTCCTGTTATTCATTCTAATTCCAATTCTATTTCTAATATTTCTACTCCTATTGTTCATTCTAATTCTAATAATACTTCCACAAATATATCACCCAATTTATCTAAAATTATTAAAAAAATTACTAAACACAAATACATTTTAGGTAAATCTTCTTGTAAAAATACAATTGGAGTTTCATTAAAAAGTAAAGAAACATGTAAAAAAATAATTAACGCACAAAAAGAACTTAAAAAAAAACCAATTACTATTAAAAAAAAATATTTAAGAGATCATAATTTACTCAAAATTGGAAGTAACGCACCTAATGATGTTATTAATAAATTATATGAAACATCTATATTAGCAGGAGAAATCACTAATATTAATAATGATACATTATTATATAATATTTCAAAACAAGATACTGAATTATAATATTATCTTTTAATACTTTAATATGGAAACTACACAAAATAAAATGCCTTTATATAATAATTTATTCTTTACACGTTTAAAAAATTATTTAGATACTAAAATTTATTTCTTTGGAAGTATTCAAAGATTTGATTATTTCCCTAAAAAAAGTGATATTGATGTTGCTATATTTACAGATAATATTCATAGCACTATTAGTAAATTACAAGTCTTTTTAAATGTTAAACATTATTCATTTAAAAAATTCGTTTGGAGACTTAATTATAATAATGTTTTAATTAATGGATATAAAATTATGTACAAAGAACCTGATAATAATTTTATTACCGAAATTTCCATTTATAATGATAAATTTAAAGAATTTATATTAATAGAACATAATAGTAAAAGTAAATTACCTTTTTATGCTACTATTTGTTTAGTTGTTATTAAATACTTATTTTATACTTTAAATATTATATCCGCTGATTGGTACATTTATTTAAAAAAATATATTTTATCCACACTTATATTTAAAAAAATTGATGATTTTGTTGTTGTGGATATTAAAGATGATAAATAATATACACACTAATTATGCTAATGTATTTATTAATAATATAATATAAAGATTACGTATTATATTATATATATATTTTTACAATCGAAAATGGCACTTGTTACCGAATATTTTCAGCTAACTAAACAATACCAAACTGAATATGGTCCTAATACCATATTGCTTATGCAAGTCGGCTCTTTTTTTGAAGTTTATGGAAATACTTCTAATGATACTAAAATTTTAGAATTCTCTTCTATTTGTGAATTAAATGTTGTTGATAAAAATACTTGTGTTGGAAATCATAAAGTTTCTATGGCAGGATTTAAAGATTTACAACTCGAAAAATATATTAAAAAAATACAAGAAGTCGGATTTACTGCTGTTGTTTACGTTCAAGATGAATCTGCTAAAAATACTACACGCAGTTTAGCAGGAATATTCTCTCCTGGAACTTTCTTTCATACTGATTCTACTGTTCTTACTAATTCTACTACTTGTATTTGGATTGATTTAGTACAACAATCTATTCTACTTAAAGGCACATTTGTTGTTGTCGGAATCGCTAATATTGATATTTATACCGGTAAAACATCTATTTTTCAATTTAAAGAATATTATATTAATAATCCTACTACTTATGATGAATTAGAAAGATTCATTTCTATTTATAACCCTAATGAAGTTATTATTATCTCTAATTTACCTAATGAAAATGAAATCGATTATATCATTAATTATTCCGGAATTACTTCTAATTTAATTCATAAAATACATATACCTACTATTTCTAACACTTCTAATACTAAATATACTCAAATTATAAATTGTCAAAAACAAACTTATCAAAAAGAAATTTTATCCACTTTTTACAAATTTGATGATTTTAATGTATTTTATCAAAATTTTTATGAAAATAATATTGCTACTCAATCCTTTTGCTATTTATTAGATTTCATTTATAAACATAACCCTCATCTCGTACGTAAAATTAATGAACCTATATTCGAAAATTGCTCTACACGATTAATACTTGCTAATCATTCATTAAAACAATTAAATATTATTAATGATAATACTATTAAATCTAATAAATTATCTTCTGTTTCACAAATGTTAAATAATTGTTTAACATCTATGGGTAAAAGAAAATTCTTATATAATTTATTAAACCCTGTTTGGGATGAAACCTATTTACAAAGAGAATATGATATCACTGAACACTTCTTAACTACATATTCTAATTCTAATTCTGAAATTGACACTTTCTTTAAAAATAATCTTTCTACTATTAAAGATCTCTCTAAATGGGAAAGACAAATCTTTTTAAATAAAATATCTCCTAAATCTATCTCTAATTTATATTATAATATTTTAACTATCCAACAAATTTATTTAAAAATATCTACTGATTCTATACTCACTTCTTATTTCTCACTATTTGACAAAAATATGTGTGATATTCTCTCTTTTTGCACTGATATCTCAACCTTTATTCATACCAATTTAAATTTATTATTATCTAAAGATATAGAACAATTCAAAAATTTTGAAATCAATTTTATCAATTCTGGAATTGATACTGATTTAGATTTAAAAAATTCTATTTTACTCGAATCTGAACTTAAATTAGAAGCTATTAAAAATTATTTAAGTTCTTTAATCGCTAATAAAGAAAAAAATAATAATAAAGGCAATGATTTTGTCAAAATTCACGAAACCGAAAAAAATAACTTTACTTTATTATGCACTAATAGAAGATGTAAATTATTAGTTGAAGCATTACCTATTAAAGAAACGATCGTTCTATTAAATTATACAATTAATACACAAAATAAACAATTCGAATTTACTATTTCTAAAACACTATTCAAATACGATTCACAAACTTCTAGTAATAATTCTATTATTGATTCACAAATTCATACTTTGTGTAAAAATATTTCACTTGCTAAAACATCTATTAAAGATATTATTACCAGTGTATTTAATAAATTCATTTTACAATTCCAACTTTATCAATCTCAATTAGAAACTATTATTCATTTTATTACTCTTATTGATATTTTATATACTAAAAGTAGTATTGCTACTAAATATAATTATTGTAAACCACATATCGTTCAAAATAATAAATCATTCGTTGATGCTAAACAATTAAGACATTGCTTAATCGAACGATTCCAATCTAATGAATTATATATTTGTAATGATATTGTATTAGGTAATACTAATGTTGATGGAATGCTACTTTATGGAACTAATGCTGTGGGAAAAACAAGTCTTATTAAAGCATTAGGCATCTCTATTATTATGGCACAAGCCGGATTATATGTCCCTTGTTCTCAATTCAATTTTAAACCATATAAATACCTTTTCACACGTATTATCGGAAATGATAATATCTTTAAAGGATTGTCTACATTTGCTGTTGAAATGTCCGAATTACGAACTATATTACGACTCACTAATGAAAATAGTTTAATATTAGGCGATGAACTTTGTTCTGGAACTGAAACACATAGTGCAGTTAGCATTTTTGTCGCTGGAATACAACAATTACATCATTCTAACAGTTCTTTCATTTTTGCTACACATTTACACGAAATCGTTAATTATACTGAAATCACTTCTTTAGATACTCTTGTTCTTAAACATATGGAAGTTTTTTATGATAAACATAATGATACTCTTATTTACGATCGCAAATTAAAAGATGGACCTGGAAACAGTATGTATGGTCTTGAAGTTTGTAAATCATTAAATCTTCCACAAACTTTTTTAGATGCCGCATATGAAATTAGACTTAAATATCACCCTGAAACCAGAAGCATTCTTTCTCTCAAAACTTCACAATATAATTCTAATAAAATTATTAATATTTGTGAAAAATGCAATATTAATTTCGGCACTGAAGTTCATCACCTTCAACATCAATCTAACGCAAATAATACAGGCACTATTAATACTACCGATTCTATATTTCATAAAAATAATTTAGCGAATTTAATGACATTATGTGAAGATTGTCATAATCTAATTCATACCATATCTAAAAAAGGATCTAAAAAAATTAAAACTACTAAAGGCACACGACTACAAGAAATATAAAATATTCACTTTTATTATATTAATAATATGCATTTAAAATATTATATTAAAATCGTTTTAATTTTTTATTTATTCATTTATTTCATTTTATTTATTAATTCTGTTTTTTATTTAAATACTTTTTTAAAAATCGAAGGATACACTAAAATTCCGGTTAATTCTACTATATTAAATAAAAATGATGCTTTTTGTGAAAGTCATCGCGGAGCTAGTCAAGTTTTAGAAAAATCTTGTGGAAAACTTACACAAAATAATTGCAATTCTACTTCTTGTTGTGTTTGGACTAGTGATAATACTTGTTTAGCGGGAAATATAAAAGGACCTACTTTTAATTCTGATACTAATGGAAAAACTAAAAAATGGGATACTTATTATTTTCAAAATAAATGTTATGGTGCTAAATGTGTATCTTAAGGTATTGTAAACCATAACCATTAGATTTATATGAACCGTAATATATAATATCAGATAAATCTGTAGTACCTACTAAAAAATTGGTTGCCATTAATATATAAATATTATAATAAAAAATTGATTTAAATTTATAATAATATAAAAATAATATTTAATATATAGAAAGATGATTATTCCAGTGAAATGTTTTACTTGTGGATTGGTTTTAGCAGATAAATATAGATATTATATTGAACACGTGCGTATGAAAAAATTGGCTAAAAAAGGGAATAGTGAATCTATTGATATAGATAAAGTGTTATATTTAACAAAAGAATTTGCTGAAAAAACACCTGAAGGTGAAGTGTTGGATGAATTAAAAATGACAAAAATGTGTTGTCGCAGACATTTCTTAACACACGTTGATATTGAATAATATCTTAATATATATTATAATGCCTAAAGTTAAAAAATCTCAAAGACATAAAAAAATATATAAAATGAAAGGATGTAGTAAAAAAAATCTCAAAAAACGAGGAGGAGGAGATAATAATTTAGCATATACAGGTAGTACAAATAATATTCCTTCAATTCGTCCTCCTTTAGCTTATCCAGGAACAACTGGAGGTAATTATCCTTCGAATACTTTACCGAATAAAGGATTAAATGGTAGTATAAATTTTTTTAATAATACATCATCACAACATGGAGGAATGTCATCTTATCCGAATGGATTAATAGGTTCTCCTTGGACGAGTTCTCCTTCAAATTGGTCGGGTAGTGGTGGTGATACCAATTATAATCATTATGAATTAAATTCTTATAATAAAGGAGATCCAGTGGGATATCTAAAAAATATGGGTGCGAATAAACCATTTACAGGTGGTCGAAAAAATACAAAAAGTAGAAAAAATAAAAAACAAAAAGGTGGTGCTTATTCAAATACTTTTGGACAAGATAGACTTAATTTATTTAGAGAAACTTCTACAGGAATTCAAAATTTAGTTAATATACACAAAGGAAATGCACCTATTCCAAGTCCATTACCTTGGATGGGTCAATTGACGAATACTCCTAATTTTGCTAATTTATATTCATTTTTTAAATAATTTTTTTCTATTATTATTTTAGAATGGTTAATTTTACAAAAAAAATAAAAGAGTTATGTGTTCCAGCAATGATTTATTTTGTAATTTCAATAATAGGTTTAGTAGTTATATTATTACAAAATTTAAAAAATAATAATATGTATAATATAGGTTCATTTTCGTGTCGTGTTCCGAATACAGCTATTATTTTTATAGTAAAATTAATTTATATATTATTTTGGACATATGTTTTAAATTTAATTTGTAAAGATGGACATACAGGTATTTCTTGGTTACTGATTCTTCTTCCATGGATATTATTATTTGTAATAATAGGTCTTATTATGATAAATATGTGATAATTATAATAATTAAATATTATATAATGATAAAAATAAAAAATGGTTTATCATATAATAAAAATGGATGGAAGTATATTTCTATATATGGAAATGCGCGTGATAGAGGAAAAGCATATGGTGAGTTATGTGTAGATGAATTTATAAAAATACAAGAAATGTTAAAATTTTTAATATATGAAACATATGGAATTCAATGGGTTGATTTAATAGTAGATATTTCAAAAGATTTTAAAGAAATAACTAAAGAGAAATATCCAGAATTTTATGAAGAAATGGAGGGAATTGCTGAAGGTTGTTGTAAAACAAATGTGTGTAAAACAACTGTTGATGAAATAATTGCTTGGAATTTTTATTGTTCTATTTCTTATTGGATTAATAAATCAAAATCTGAATTTCACGTAGGAAAAGAAGGTGGTAGTGGTTCAAAAGATAGATGTAGTGCTTTTATAGCTGTAGGAAAAGATTGGACGGAAGATGGACAAATTGTATGTGCTCATAATTCATTTTGTGATTATATAGATGGACAATATTCAAATATAATTTTAGATTTACATCCAGAAGAGAGAGATGGAAAAAAAGGGTGTCGTATTATTATGCAAACATCAGCGTGTATGATTTGGAGTGGAACAGATTTTTTTATAACATCTAATGGTATAATTGGAACAGAAACAACAATTGGTGGTTTTATAGCTTATGCAAAAAAAATACCTATTGGTTATAGAATAAGAGATGCAATGCAATATGGTAGATCATTAGATAATTATTGTGAAATACTTTTAGAAGGAAATTCTGGAGATTATGCAAATTCTTGGTTATTTGGTGATATAAATACAAATGAAATACTTCGCATTGAATTAGGATTAAAATTTCATAATATAGAGAGAACTAAAAATGGTTATTTTATAGGATTTAATGCTCCTTATGATGAACGTATTAGAAATATAGAAGTGCAAAATTCTGGAATGTATGATATTAGAAGACATCAAGGAGCGAGACAGGTTCGTTTAAGTGATCTTATGGATTTACATAAAGGTAAATTGAATATTACAATAGCTCAACAAATTTTAGCAGATCATTATGATGTATATTTATTAAAAGATAATAATCCTTGTTCTAGAACTGTTTGTTCTCATTATGAATTAGATGCTAGAGAATATATGTGTCAAGCAAATAGACCAAAACCATATGCTCCTCATGGTGCAGTAGATGGTATGGTATGTGATAGTAATTTAGCAAAAAAAATGTCATTTATAGGTAGATATGGTAATTCGTGTGGTATTCCATTTATAACAAGTGATTTTGCAAAAAAACATAGACAATGGAATGTATTTACACCATATATACATGATAGACCTTCTCAACCGTGGACTTTATTTTCTATTACATTGTTAAATAAAAGTAAAAGTAAAAGTAAAAGTAAAAAAATGATTTCAAATAATAAAACAAAAAAAATATTAAATAAAAAGTAAAAGAAAGGTTTTCAAATAATAATAATAAAAAGATATTAAATAAAAAATCATATAAATTATATGAATTCGAAAGCAATTTGTTTAATTACTTTTAGTCCAAATGAATTGAATTTAGATTTTTTATCAACATTTATTAATTATGATATTTATGTAATAATTGATGATAATTTAAATACATATAGTGAATTAAAAACGAGATATAATAATAAAATAAATTTTATTCAAATTGAAAATATAAATTGTGCGAATTCTGGATTTAAAAATACAAGTTCCATTACTTTAAAAAAATCAGTAGCTGGTTGGGATAAAGCTTTATTTTATTTTGCGTGTAACCATGCATATAATTATGATTATGTATGGTTTATGGAAGATGATGTTTATTTTTATAATGAAAATACTTTAATTGATATTGATAATAAATATGATAAAACAGATTTATTATGTAATTCTTCTTTTAAAGAAGCTAAATTAAATGAATGGTTATGGTATAGAATAAATATAAATTTCCCAACTCCTTATTATTGTGGAATGGTGTGTATATGTCGATTTTCTAGAAATATGCTTGAATCTATAAAAGATTATACAATACAAAACAAAACTTTATTTTTTCTAGAAGCTTTATTTCCAACAATTGCAGTTAAATATAATTTAACTTATATTTCAAATCCAATAGAATTTATTACAGTAACTCATAGAGAAAATTTTAGTTTAAATTATGAATTATTAAATAAGACTAATTTATATCATCCCGTAAAAGATGTAACCGATCATATAAAAATTAGAGAACAGTAATTATAATAAATAAGTATTTAATAATTAATTATTAATTATTTAATTATTAATTATTAAATAATTAAATACTTATTTTAAATAATTAAATTTAATTAAATTATTTGAAAATAAGTATTATAAAAATTATATTATAAAAAAATATGATTATTAATATAAATGAATAAAGAAGATATATCTTGGAAATTAATTGATAAATATTTTAAAGATAATCCAAATAATTTAGTAGCACATCATTTAGAATCGTATAATGATTTTATAAAAAATGGAATTAAACGTATTTTTCGTGAAAATAATCCAATTAGATTTATAGAGAGAGAAGAAGAAGAAGAAGAAAATGAAAAAAGGAATGAATGTATATTATATTTAGGTGGAAAAGATGGAAATAAAATATATTATGGAAAACCGATAATTTATGATGATAATAATACACATTATATGTTTCCAAATGACGCACGTTTAAGAAATATGACATATGGTATAACAATACATTATGATGTTGATGTAGATTTTATATATTATGTTGGTGATGAAAGAAAAGAACATTCAATAGAATTACCACAAATTTATCTTGGTCGAATTCCAATAATGTTACAATCAAATGTATGTATTTTAAATACATTAAGTAAATCAGTAAAATTCAATATGGGAGAATGTCGAAATGATTATGGAGGATATTTTATAATAGATGGAAAAGAGAAATTAATAATTTCTCAAGAAAAATTTGCAGATAATATGATTTATATAAAACAAAATAAAAGTGATAATATTTATAGTTTTTCAGCAGAGGTTCGGTCTGTTTCTGAAGATACTTCAAAACCGATTCGAACCACTTCAATAAAAATAATAGCACCATCAACAGTTTTAAGTAATAATCAAATTGTTATTAGTATTCCAAATGTAAAAAAGCCGGTTCCTCTTTTTATTTTAATGCGAGCTTTAGGAATAATATCAGATAAAGATATAATTCAAACCTGTTTATTAATTGATTTAGATAATCCAAAAAATAAAAATAATTTATATATTGATTTATTTATACCTTCAATACATGATGCGAATAAGTTTTTTAATCAACAAACCGCAATTGAATTTATAGCAGAATTAACAAAAAGAGGAACCGTATCTAGTGTTATAGAGATTTTATCAGATTATTTTTTACCACATATAGGAGAATTGAATTTTTTAGATAAAGCGTATTTTATAGGTTATATGGTAAATCGATTATTAAAAGTATATACTAAAGAAGATAAACCGACAGATCGAGACAATTTTAAATTTAAAAGAATTGAATTATCAGGTGCTCTAATGTATGATTTATTTAGAGAATATTATTTAATACAAAAAAAAGATATAGCACGTAAAATAGATGAAGAATATTATTATCATAAAGGAGAATATATAGAAGATGATGTTCCTACAAAAGGAATAAAAGGGATAAGTGATACATCAAAAACAAATAAATATAAAGATAATTTTATAGGATTGATCGAATCTAATTTTAATCTTTTTTTTAAAGATAGAATTGTAGAACAAGGTTTAAAAAAAGGATTTAAAGGAAATTGGGGATCTCAAGCTTATACAAAAAGATTAGGATCAGTTCAAGATTTAAATAGGTTAAGTTGGAATTCATTCATTTCACAATTGCGTAAAATCAATTTACCTTTAGATTCTAGTGCAAAAATTATTGGACCACGATTATTAAATAGTTCACAATGGGGATTTATTGATCCACTTGATACACCTGATGGAGCAAATATCGGTCTTCATAAACATATTTCTATTATCACTTATATTACAAGTGGTTCTTCTGCAATTCCTATTATTCAATGGTTAAGAATTAATACTGAAATGCGAATTATATTAGAATCTTCTTATGAGGAATTAAATGAAAATTCTAAAATATTTGTTAATGGAAAATGGATTGGAATTATTAATACGCCGATTGAATTAATTAAATTATTTAAATTATATAGACGTAATGGATTAATTCCGATTTATGCAAGTATATCATTCAATTATAAAGATAATATTATATATATTTATACTGATGCTGGTAGATTAATTCGACCTATTTATTATATTGAAGATAAAAAATTAAGTTTTGATAGAGAACATATAATTACATTATTTTTAAATCAACAAATCACTTGGGAACAAATCATATCTGGATTTATGATTAAAAATGATCCTAATTATTTAAGTAATAATAATAAAATGTATGAATTAAATGAATTATATAATGATATTGGAATTGATAAAAAAGAGATTTTTGCAAAATTACAAGAGTCACAATCGGTGGTTGATTATATTGATACATCTGAAGAAGAAACGGCTTTAATCGCTACAAATATGGATGATTTAAAAAATAAATGGATGACTCATTTAGAAATTGAACCATCTTTAATTTTAGGAGTATTAGGAAATATGATTATTTATCCAGAAAATAATCCCGTCACACGTAATGCATTTTCTTGTGGACAAAGTAAACAAGCCGTTTCTTTATATCATAGTAATTATCAAATGCGTATTGATAAAATGGGAGTTGTATTAAATTATGGACAAATACCTTTAATTAAATCTAGATATTTAGAATATATTAATAATGAAGAACAACCTTATGGAGTGAATGCTATTGTAGCTATTATGTCTTATACCGGATATAATGTTGAAGATGCTATTTTAATTAATGAGGGTTCTCTTAAAAGAGGCATTTTTAGAACTACTTATTTTTCAATGTATGAATCTAAAGAAGAAAGTTCTTTAATTACAAAAACGACCAGTTCTAAATTCGCTAATATTGAAAAAAATATTGTTATTAAAAAAAAACAAGGATATGATTATAGTCTTTTAGATGATTTTGGATTAATCAGAGAAAATGTTGAGTTAAATGATAAAATGATTTTAATAGGAAAAATCAATTCTAATTTAATGAATAAAGATGTTTGGATTGATGATTCTGTTAAACCTAAAAAAGGACAACTCGGTTATGTTGATAAAGTGTTTATTACTTCAGGAGAAGAAGGATTTAATATTGCTAAAATACGAGTTCGAGAAGAAAGAATTCCATCACTTGGAGATAAAATGGCTAGTCGTGCAGGACAAAAAGGAACTATCGGTTTAATTATTCCAGAAGAAGATATGCCTTTTACTGAAGATGGATTACGACCAGATTTAATTATTAATCCACACGCTATACCATCTCGAATGACTATTGGACAAATCATTGAAGGATTGTTCGGTAAAGTGTGTACTACTTATGGAGCATTTGGAGATTGCACTGCTTTTCAAGTAAAAGGATCGAATTATTCTACATATGCTCCCCTCCTAGTTAAAGCTGGATTTCATTCATCTGGTAATCAAATTATGTATAATGGAATGTCTGGTCAACAATTAACTGCGAATATATATATTGGACCCACTTATTATATGCGTTTAAAACATATGGTTAAAGATAAAATTAATTATCGTGCTAGAGGACCTAATACTGTTTTAACTAGACAACCTGTTCAAGGTAGAGCTAATGATGGAGGACTTCGTATTGGGGAAATGGAACGTGACGGAGTATTAGCTCACGGAATGTCTTATTTCTTAAATGAATCATTTATGGTAAGAGGTGAAAAATCCGATTATTATATTGCCATTTGTAATAAAACAGGTGGAATTGCTATTTATAATCAATCCAAAAATCTATTCTTAAGTCCTTATGCTGATGGACCTATTCAATTCGTTCTTAATCAAGATGGAACTCAAAATATTAAAAATTTAAGCAGATTTGGAAGGTCTTTTAGTATATTAAAAGTTCCATATGCGTTTAAATTATTAATACACGAATTATTAGTTATGAATGTTCAAATGAGAATTATTACCGATGATAATGTAGATCAATTATTAAGTTTATCATATTCTAATAATATTAATAAATTATTAAATACAACTAATATTACTAATAGTATCAAATCATATAATGATAATATTAAAAATGTATTATCTAAATCTAAATCTATAATTCATAAATCTACAATATCACACGATTATACGAAAAAAACACCTGAATTCCCTGAACCTGTTGTATTAAATTTAACTGATTTTGAACATCCACCTGGTTCTCCTGTATATGCAACTGGATCTCCTGCATATAATCCTAATGCACTCGCACCTCCTGGTTCTCCTGAATATGCTCCAGGTTCTCCTGCCTATAATCCTAATACACCTCCTGGTTCTCCAGTATATAATCCTAACGCACCTCCAGGTTCTCCAGTATATAATCCTAATGCACCACCTGGTTCTCCAGTATATAATCCTAATGCACCTCCTAGTGCACCTGTAATAATATATGCACAAGCACCTGCTCCTCAATATGCGCCTCAATATGCCCCTCCTGAATTAGTAATATATCCTCCTAGTCAATTATCTTTACAAAATCCATCATCTATGCAAACAACATCTGTAGAAACAGATTCATCGTCTACAGGATTTAAACCAATACGCTTTACAGGTGGAAATTCTATTCTTGAGATAGATAATTCACTAAATAATAAATCAGACGAATTAACAAAAAATACGGATGATAATAATAAAAATAATAAAATAATAAAAATAAATTAAAATATAATTAAATTAATAAATTAATAAATTAATAAATTAATAAATTAATAAATTAATGAATTAAATTAAATATATTATTATTTAATATAATTTAAATAAAATTGAAATAAAAATAACTCATATTAATATTATTATAAGTTATAATGGCAAGTCAAAATATAAACGTTCAAATTTTGCATATTTTCAATTCTAGAAAAAATATTTTAGATTTAATGTCAAAACAAGGTTATAATGTGAATGATTATTCGCATTTTAGTATTTCTGAAGTGAATTCTATGAAACAAAATAATCAATTAGATATGCTTTTAGAAACAAATGATGAAAATAATAGTGTTGAACATATTAAAAAAAAAATGTATATTCGATATTATTTGTCAGTTAGACCAGCTGCTAAAAATATTCAAGAAATGATTGATGATTTATTTATATTAACAGAAACATTAACAAAAAATGATACATTATTTATTATAATTAAAGATGATGCAAATGAAACTTTAATAAATGAATTGAAACATATATGGGAAAATGATGGAATTTTTATAGTTATAGAAAGTATAAAACGTCTTCAATTTAATATATTAAATCATATACTTGTTCCACCGCATCGTGTTTTATCCGAAACTGAAGTTGTAGAAATAATGACAAAATTTAATATTACAAATAAAAATCAATTTCCGGATATATCTAGATTTGATCCTGTTGCTAAAGTGATTGGATTAAGACCAGGACAAGTGTGTCATATTATAAGAGATAGTAAAACAGCGATATCTACCAATTATTATAGAATATGTATTTAAAATATAATATTATTTATAATAAATGGAAATTATAAAACCATCATTAAATGGATTTACTATTTACAGTAAAAGTGGTTGTAAAAATTGTACTAAATTAAAAAATGTATTAAAAGAGAAACATTTAATTTATAATGTAATAGATTGTGATGAATATATTTTAGAAGATAAACATTTTTTTTTATCTTTAATTAAAGAAATATCTAATAATAAAATATTAGATAATACAATTATTTATTTTCCGATAGTTTTTAATGATAATATTTATATAGGTAGTTATAATGAAGCGAATAGATTAATTAATCGTTTTATTTCTTTTGAAGATATAACTTTTTAATTAATATATATATTAATAATATATATTAATGGAGTTGGAAAATAACGATATATTTCAAAATTTAAAACAACCGTTTCAATTTAAAGAGAGAATAGTTACATTACAATCGCAATTACCTTCTATTTTAAAAGATTATCAAAAATATTATGTATTTTATTATAAAAATCCTGAATCTCAAGAATATCATCAAATGTTTGAAAATATTCAAAAAAATTTGAATACAATAAACTCAGAATTATTTGTAATATCAAATGAAGTAGATAGTAATACAAATTTAATGAATAATCAATTATTTGAGTTGGATGTTGCAATACAACAAGAAAAAAAAAGTAATTTTAAATTAAAGTCGAGTTTAGGTATTGTAGAAAATAAATATAATGCATCAAATGAATTAATTACAAATTATAAAGAAATATATAATTCGAAATATTTAAGAAATTGGGGTTTATTTTTAAGTATTTTAATAATTGGTATAATTGTTATAAATATATATTAAGTTAAAAATGAATATTTAAATATTATTATTATTATATGTTTATTAATAAAAATATGTTTCATAATAATTTATTATTAAGAGAATACTTGAACACTTCTCTCAATAATTCATTAAAAAGAATTATTAATAAAGAGAGAATAAATATAAATATTAATTCTCAAACATCTAATAAAGATTTTTATGAGAAGAAAAATACGATAATTGTAGTAAGTTATCTGTCTATGTTATATTTTTTATATAATATATATAAAAATATAAAAATATAAAAATGTACAAATGTACAAATTGCTTTAAGTTAATTAAAAATATATATAATTGATATAAATATATAATTCTTATTATATAAATTATTTAATTTTAAAAAAAATGAAATAGAAGAATCACAGTATATTATATCAATTATATATATTACGATGATGGCATCAACATACCAAGATTTGAATGAGTTTTTAGCAAAACACAGCACAAAAAATACGAATTCTACTGTATTTACACATACGAGAATTCCCGATAAAGAATTAAATATATTTCCAGGTTCATATTTAATACCAAAAGAAGATGCAAATATATTTTATTCTTTATATTATGATAGTGTTTTTGTAAAAAAACGTAAAGAATATTTAACAGAAAAACAATTAGATAATGGAGGACCAATGGCAGTTGATTTTGATTTTAGATATAATTATCATGTAAATAGTAGACAACATAATAAAGAAGATATCTTAAATATGGTATGTGAATATTTAGAAAAAATCTCAGAATGTTATATATCAACACTAAATACCAAATTTGATGTTTTTATATTTGAAAAACCAACCATAAATAGATTAGAAGATAAATCTTTAACAAAAGATGGTATTCATATGATTATTGGACTACAAATAGATCATACAATGCAAATGATAATTCGTGAAAAAATGATTGAAGAAATATCATGTATATGGGATAATTTACCTCTAATAAATGATTGGAATTCAGTATTAGATGAAGGTATCAGTAAAGGACATACCAATTGGCAATTATTTGGATCAAGAAAACCTGGAAATGAAGCATATGAATTAACATATCATATATCTATTGTAGTAGATGAAAGCGATGGTGAATTTAAAATGATTGAAAAAGATGTAAAAAAATTCGATTTAAAAAACAATTATGAGAAATTATCAATACAATATGAGAAAAATCCCAAATTAGAAATGAATCCAAAAATTATAGATGAATATAATAAAAGAAATGAAAATAATAATTTAAAAAAAAAGAAATCTAGTAAAATTAAAATGAATTTAATAAATGATACAGATGCAGATGTTGAAAATGAAGATTATATTGCAATAAATGATATAAAAGATGCTGAAAAATTATCAAAAGCAATAAATATAATGTTAGATAAATTAGAATTAATCGATTATGAAATAAAAGAAACACACGAATTTGCACAAGCATTACCAAAAAAATATTATGAATCCGGGTCACACGCATTAAATAGACAAGTCGCATTTGCTTTAAAACATACAAATGATAAATTATTTTTATCATGGGTGATGTTAAGAAGTAAAGCAACTGATTTTGATTATAATACTATTCCAGAATTGTTTCAGATTTGGAATAAATTACATAAAAGTAATTCAACTGGAGAATGTGTAACACGAAAATCAATAATGTATTGGTTAAGAAAAGAAAATTTTGAAGAATATGAAAAAATACAACAAAATACAATAAAATATTATATAGAAAAAGCATTAGAAACTGGAACAGAATATGATTTTGCATTAATTTTAAAGCAAATGTATAAAGATAAATATGTATGTGTAAGTTATGAAAAAAAAGGTATATGGTTTCAATTTAAAAATCATAGATGGATACATGATAAGGGATTAAGTCTAAGATCAAAAATTTCTTTAGAATTATTTAATTTATTTAAGAATTTAACAGATAATTATCAGTCAGAGATGCAAGAATATGCTGATGATGATGCAAGAAGAGTATTTTTAAAGAATAAGATAAAATTGATATCGGAGTTAACCGTAAAATTAAGAAGAACTATTGATAAAAATAATATAATGCGAGAAGCTGCAGAAATATTTTATGATGGTGAATTTATAAAAAATATGGATACGAATAAATATTTAATGTGTTTTGATAATGGAGTGATAGATTTTAATAACAAAATATTTAGAGAAGGATATCCAGAAGATTATATTACAAAAACAACAAAAATAAATTATATAATGTTTGAAAATTTATCAGAAGAACAAAAAGAAGAATATAATATAAAATGTGATTTTTTGAAAGATTTTATGAATAAATTATTTCCAATTGTAGATTTAAATAAATATATGTGGGATCATTTATCTTCATGTTTAATTGGCACAAATAAGAATCAAACCTTTAATGTATATCATGGAAGTGGTAGTAATGGTAAATCAATCCTAGCGGATTTAATGTCTCTAACATTAGGTGAATATAAAGGAACCGTTCCGATAACTCTTGTAACAGAAAAGCGCGGTTTGATCGGTGGAACATCAGATGAAGTTCTTAAATTAAAAGGTGTGAGATATGCTGTAATGCAAGAACCATCTAAAGGTGTAAAATTGAATGAAGGTATAATGAAAGAATTAACCGGAGGAGATCCAATTCAAGCAAGAGGGTTATATTCGGAATCTGAGATATTTGATCCACAATTTAATTTAGTAGTATGTACAAACAATTTATTCGATATAGAAAGTAATGATGATGGAACCTGGAGAAGAATTCGAAATTGCGATTTTATTTCAAAATTCGTAGATGAAGGAGAAATCTATAATGATGAAACGAAATATGTATATCCCAAAGATAAATCTTTAAAAGATAAATTGCCTATGTATGCCTCGATATTTGCGAGTATGTTAATTAAACGTGCTTTTGAAACAAATGGAATAGTGGAAGATTGTGCTACAGTATTGAATGCTTCGAATAAATATAGAAGAAATCAAGATCATATAACAGCATTTATAAGTGAATGTGTAACTAGAACAAATAATAAAACAGATAAAATAAAGAAAACAGAATTAATTGGAGAATTTAAGAAATGGTTTGAAAATCATCAATCATCTAAAAAAATTCCCAAAGGCAATGAATTATTTGAATATATAAATACAAAATTAAAATTTACTCAATATAAAACAGGTTGGTCAGGTGTAAAAATAAATTATCCAGAAGAAGAACACGAAGAAGAAGAAGAAGATTAATTAATAAATATTATTTATATACATTTTTAGGTATAATATAATACATTTTATAAAATGTCCAAATAATAATACTTAAAATAAAAGTAGAACAGAATGGTAATATAATTAATAAAATAGATATAATTAATAAATATATCCAATTAATATTAGAAGGGAATATTAATGTGAATGCGACAAAACAAATAACACATAAAACATAAATAAAAAATAATAAATAAAAATAGGTGAAATTTAACCCATCGATTTCTTGATCTTCATAATAGGTTTTACGATGATTAGTAAAAACTTCATTTTTACTTTGTTTAAGTTCTTTAATTAAAGAAATATTTTCTTTTTTATATTTAGTGAAAAGGTCTACAACATTGTTAAAATTTATTAAAAGTCCAGCATATGTTTCAATAGACATATTAGCTTGATTAGCTTGATTATTAAAAGTATCGATAAAATTAGTAGTAATAACTGATGCTTTTTTTTCTAATTGAGAATCTAATAATTCATTATATGCTAAAGATCCTTCTGTATATGTAACATAATTTTTTTCAGCAACTTGGATTTCATTAGGTGCTGATACTAAATTAATTTTAGCATTATATAAATCTTGCTTAAGTTTTTCAGTTTGTTTTTGTTTTTGACAAGCAGAATCACATGTAATAGATTGAGATGCTTGTTTTATAAATCTATTAAATTGGTCTGTATTAGATGTCATATAATATACAATTATATAATATAACTATTAATTACATATTAATTGAAATACTTATTTCAATTAATACTTATTGAAATTATTACATAATTACAATAATTACAATAATTACAATAATTACAATAATTACAATAATTTAATTATTAATAAAGCTATTAGACATATTATCTTGATAATGTTTGCTCATATTAATATCCGAATTATATTTATTGGATTGTTTTTTTGTTAAAACATTATTAATCATAGATTCAGTAGCAAAAGATTCTGTTGTGGTAGAAGTAGAAGAAGCAAAAGAAGCAGAAGTAGGTATAGATATAGATGATGTTGAATTTAAAACACATATATTTAAACTGGCATCATAAGTAGCATTACTAGAACAACAATATTCTCCAACACAAGTACCTCCACCAGTAGATTGCCAAGGATCAGATGAAGATGTGCTTGTAGGAGGACCAGGAGCAGTAGCAGCATCGAAATACCAATCATATTCTTGATAATTCATAGTATCACGCATTAAAATTGATACATAACACCTAATACCAAAGAATAACCCGATTACAGTAATGAACGAAACTAATCCATAATATATATTTTGTGGTAATATTCTTTTATTATATAAAATAGCCAAAATTATAATTGGAACTAATGTAAATATAATTATTTTCATCATTTGAGAATGCTCTTGATATTTATCTCCATAATAATTATTTATTTCAACCAAACGTATTTTATCATTTTTATCATTTTCTAATAATTGTAATTGTTTTTTAGATTCATTTAATTCACTTTCCACAATGCTAATAGCAATAGTTTGTTCTTTTAATGTTCCAACCGAAGATTGTAACGCATTTTGAAAGAAATTATTGACACCATTTAAGGTTTGATATAAATTTATACGCATATTAGAAAGTTGATTCATTTTTTCAACAATTTGCTGTTGTTGTTGGAAAGATAAATTAGGATTTGTTTCTAAACTATTAAATAAATTTTGTTCCATTTGTTGTAACGACTGTATGTCATTGAGTATTTGTTCATTATTTTGTGAAATATTAGGTAATCCAGAAGACATATTATATAAATTATAACAATATAATTAATTAATTATATAATTAAAATAAAGATTTATTATTTTCGAATAATAATTAATGAAATTAATATAGTTCCAATTGCTAAAATAGTCCAAAATAAATAATCATAATTTTTTTGTAAAACAACTATATCACTATCTTTTAATATATTATCAAAATTTTTATTAAAATGTTTAATTTGTTTATTTGTTTTTTTTATATCATATACATAATTTTTAATACCGGTTACATTTGTTTGTGATTGTGATTCAGCTTGTTGTGTTCCTTGACTGAAACTATCAGTTAAAAAATTAATTTGATTAGATAACAAATTCATAATTCCTTGTAATTGAGATAATTGTTCTTGTTCTACGCTAGTAGCTTGTGATAATCCATATTCATTTGCAATATTACCACCATTAAAATAATTACCATACATAATTGAATTTATATTATTAACCGTATTAGGAACTCCAATAGGAGTACTGATCGGACCTTTACTTCTAACATACATATTATAATCCGGATTTATTTGTCTTTTACCAGTAGGATACATATTATTTGTTTTTGGCCAACACATAGTTCCATCAGTATTAGTAACAAATCCCGCACAATCTGGATTATTATTACATGTATCTTCACAAGAACTAATTGTGGCATTTCCAAATGATGCTCCAGCAATATCATTATTTGCACTATTAGTTCCCGTAAATTCAGTATATGAATTTATATATTGAACATTAGTAGATGGATATGAATGTAATTCGGAATTTTGATCAATATAACCGACTTGAGATAAATTACCAGGTATTCCAGTAACTCCTATATCATATAAAGCATTTGCATTTACTCCACCACCTGTATTACCATCATTCATTGTTTGACAATTAATTACATTAGAATAAGTATATAATACTAAATTGCCGTCTGTTCCCATAATTAATGATAAATTACCATTAGTTGAACCAACGAAATCTCCAGCAGCTAAAGTAGTTCCACTAGCAATCCAATTTTGTCCATATGTACTATTTGCTGCAGTATAATTTGGATTAGCATCTTGTTGTAATCCAGTGGTACCACTACTCCATATTAATCCTTGATTATCATTAGGATTAGTGCCTCTATAAATAGATAAATTACCATCATCTAGAATTAAATAATAATTACTAGTTGGTGTGCTATTATTATAAATTGCATTAGAATATCCTCCTCCACTATAAGTTCCATCAGATAATAAAGTGCAATTTCCTGCAGTTCCATATTCAATTGCTTGAGATAAATCATTACTTAACGTGCATTGAGCATTAGTTCCACTAGTAGAATTTTGTAATGCAAAATAAGTATTATTATTACTTGCTGCGATTTGTTGACATTGTTGATTATCATATTCTTGTGATCCACCATTATATAAAGTCATTGCTCTAGTAGCGGAATCTCCATAACAACCTAAATAATTGCTGGGTGTAGCTAATGAATTCGGTGTAGAAAAAACAGATTGTCCTCCAGAATTAATAACAGAAAGAGAACCTGAAGTATTTAAAATAGCTGTATTTCCAGTTTGTCCACTAGTTCCAGATGACCATAATACGACTTGACCACTTGGAATATAACTAGTGCCCAAACTAGTTGCGGTAGGTTGACTTTTAGTAATACCACAATAACCAGTAGATGTAGATGGATTTACATTTTGTAAAGAAAAGTATTGATATCCTGCATCAATAGCAGCTTCTTTACATTGTGAATATGTATATGTTCCTAAATCGGTTTGTCCTGTAGTTAATTGAATATTTTGTAGAGCAGTAGATTCATCAGTAACAGATGTTCCGATAAATGTTAAAGTTTGATTTCCAGTAGTTTGAACTGTAAATGTAGTTGTAAAAGTAGTCCAAACATTAACTGTTGCATTTAATGTATAAAATGTAACTCCATTTAAACCGATATTAATTGGATTTGCTAATCCGGAACCATCACAACAATCTCTACCACAAGCACTAAATGATAAACTATAAGTTACTCCTGTTGTAAAATTGATAGCAACAGAAGTTAATTCACCAGTCATTTGAATACAAGCACACTGGTTACCATAAGGATATGGCATAGTAAATCCCCAAGCGGTTGAATTATTAACTAATATACAATTAAAAACCCATCCTGGAACATTACTAGTGCTAGGTGTTAAATATGTATAACTATTACTAGTTAGTTGTGGTTCATCGAAATTGCCATTTTGAATAGAAATGGAAGCGGGGGGTGGTGCTCCCCCTATAAAAGTCATTAAACTGGTAGTTGAATTATCCGCATAACAACCATTATATGTAGCAGTAGTATTACTATTAATAAGTTCATTTACAAATATATTAGTTCCTTCATTACCTAAACTTTGATTTGCTTGAACTGGAGTTCCTGTTATTAATGAAGGAGTTGTTGGAATAGTTGCACCAGCTGTAGCATACGAATTATCCCACGGAATATTCAGTTCAATAAAATTATTTGGAGTATTAATAAGACTATCCATAATTGAAGTGCTTGGAATATATTTAGCAACACCTTGATTCGTTACATAACATTCTTGACCTCCCGAAAAACGAATAAATTTATTTAAATAAGGATTATTTGAATTTACTCTATTAATATATCCGGTAGTTGAACCACTAATATTAGCTAAAAGATTCTGATATTCAGTTAATGTATTATTATATTGTTCTTTTAAATCACTTATTTCTTCATTTTGTTCTGGAGATAAATTATTTTTACGAATAATTCTATTTGATTGAACTGTTAATCCGTTTTTATCCAAATTCATTTTTTTAAAATCAATATTATTATTACTTTGATATTCTGGCGAATTTTGAAATCCTTCTTTTGAATTAACATTCAATAAATTTTTCTCTAAATTACTTTGTATTTTTTCTTGATAATGTTTAAATTTCTCTCCTTGAGTTAATCCAGGAGTTAATGTATTTAAATTTAAATTAAAGTTTTTATTATAATTAGATGCATAATCTGTAATAGAGGTTGGTTTTAAAAAATCATCTAAATTTGAAAATAAATTTGATATACTTGTCATAATAATATAATAACATACAAAAATTATTAATTATTAATTATTAATTTTTTATCTTTGTCTTTTAATAAATAATTTTATTAATAGAAATATTAATAATATAACAATTAATAATAACACTACATAATTAAAATAATTTGAATTCACTTCAATATTTCCATTATTATAAGCAGCATTTAAAGTTTCATATTGACGAATCATTTCATTTATTTGATTTTTTTCTTGTTGTAATGTATAAAAATTATTATTTAAAGATTCATTTTGTATTGCGTTCTGTTGTTGATTTTGATTATATTGTGATTCATTTTGCGTTACGTTATTCATCATTTGATTATTAATATTTATTAATTTAGAATTTAATTGTTGTAATTGGTAACTATAATAAATAGCTTCTTGAACAATTGCAATAGATTGATTTGTTGAAATTAAACTACCTGTTCCATTACTTAATATACATGTATTTAAATCACTATTAAATGTAGCACCAGTACAACTAGTATTTGTAGAACAAGCCGTTTTACAACTTGTAATAGTAGAATTGCTTAAAGTATTTATATTACTTGTTCCTACAAATGAAGTATTTGGAACTGTTGTTAAATTAATATTATTTGTATTTAATGCATTAATATAATTTTGATAAGTATCTTTATATTGAGTTAATAATGAATTAAATTCACTATTTAAATTTTGAAATTGTGTAGACATTATATATAAATAATATATTTTTAATTAATTATTTATTTATAAAAAAAATTAAAATTAAAACGTGGAAAATATATAATTTTAATAATTGCAAGAATTAAAAATATTATAAAATAATATACATTTTTACCTAATTTACCCCCCGTTTGATGTCTTTGTTGTGTTGATGTTGGATAAAGTAATATACATAATATTGTACTAATTATAAAAACTATAAATAAAAGAAATAAAAAAGAAGAATAATTCGAGTTTGTTTGAATACTTCCTTCAATTACTTTTTGATCTACTGTTGAATATTCATTCAACATTTTATTTATTTTCTCTCTTTCTTTTATTAAATTAGTATATTCTTTTATTAAATTACTATTTTGATTATTACGTTGATTTGATTCTATTGTATAAGCACCTTGTCCTTCTGTTGTTACTTTTTGTATTTGTTTATTAATATTTGTAAGTTGACCATTTATATTTTCAACAATCATTAATAATTCTTTTCCTTTAGGAACAATAGCATAACTATTTGGTGTAACTACTGGATTACTATCACCACCTCTTAAAGAACACAGCGATTCTCCATTTTGATTTGTAAAAGTAGCACCACTACATCCTGGTGTATTAGAACACGATGCTTGACAATCTTGAATTGAAGATGAACTATTTTGTGAAATACTACTTGTTCCCCAATAAGCACTATTTTTTACCGTTACTAATGGTTGTGCATTTACATTATAATTCACTGAAGAAGTTGTATTATAATTTCCAGCTATATAATTCGGATTTGAAACAGTAGTTATATCTGTAACACAACAACTGCTATTTTCATTATTATATGGTCCAGACCATGAAGAACTAGATAAACTTGTATAATTTGGCATTGTATATAATTCATCATTCGTTCCAATTCCTATAAATGTACCATCTGGAGCAATAGTGATTCCTATTACACAACACGTATTACTTATTTCCGTCCAATTTACAGTAGATAAAGTAGTATAACTTGGTTTTGAATAAATAATTTGATTTTCTCCTATACCATATATACTTCCATTTGGACCAATACAAATGGAACTAATCCATTCTCCATTTGGACTTTCAGTATGTACCCAATTACTACTTAAATCTTGCATCGTCCATAAAGTATTTTGTGTTCCTACACCTATCATAGCGCCATTTTGACCTTGAGCAATAGAAATAACACAACAAGAATTCGAAAGAGGACTTTGCCATGTAGTTGCGTTCCAACTGGATTTTTGTATTATAGTTTGTGATGTGGTTGAAGCAAAAATGGTAGTACCATCACTACCAGTGCAAATAGATGTTAAAGATCCATTAGAATTATCATTTACAATAACCCACGGAGCATCTAATCCTTGTCTTGACCATAAATTACCACTAGTTCCAATACCAAGAATAATATAAGGATTACCTGAATTTCCATAACAAGATTCTCTTGAATTATAATCTGTTTGAGTTGCTAAATTCCATACATTGTCAATAATACTATTTAAGGTCATTGATGAAGTAATTGCTGTCGGTGTTGCAGTACATTTAGCATCAGTCCAAATTTGATTATAACAAGTTTGATCAATTCCTGTACTAGTTGAAGTATAACTACCACATGGTGTTTGAGTTTCTTGTTTTAAATAATTTACATAATTAAGAACTGCTTGTTTATATTGAATTAATAAATTATTATAATTACTGGTTAAATTTTCTAAATCTAAAGATATAGAATTTGTTATCTCGTATTCAATATTTATCTCTTTTTCTGTATATTCTGTTGGATTATTTACATAACTCATTCTTATTATTATAATAAGAAAACATATTTATTTCTTTCTAATCTAAATATTAAGAGAAAGAGAGAAAATATAAATATTCAAATGTTTTAAACATTTAAAACATTTAAAACAATATAAAAATATTGATTTATTATTATTATATTGATGATTGTTACAAGACAAACTGTTTCTAGATTATTAAAAGACATTACACAAATTATTAAAAATCCTTTAACTGATAATGGTATTTATTATATTCATGATAATACTGATATGCTTAAAGGATATGCACTTATTATTGGAACTACTGAAACACCTTATTTTGGCGGATATTATTTTTTTGAATTAACATATCCAATCGATTATCCTCATACTCCACCTAAAATTAAATATTGCACTAATAATAATAATATACGTTTTAATCCAAATTTATATTCTTGTGGAAAAGTATGTGTTTCTATATTAAATACATGGCGTGGAGAACAATGGACTTCTTGTCAAACCATTTCTACTATACTTTTAACATTATGTACTTTACTTTGTAAAAATCCATTATTAAATGAACCTGGTGTTCATATTACACATAAAGATATGTCTAATTATAATAAAATTATAGAATTCTCTAATCTAAATATAGCTATTTGTGATATTATTGAAAAAAAATCTCCTATTTTTTTACCTTTTTTTGATATATTTTATTCATATATTATAGAACATTTTCATAAAAATATTGATACAATTATACAGATTGCTAATGATAATAATTTATTATTTAATTCTACTTCTACTATTTTAACTACTGAATTATATAATATGTCTTGTATTATTAATTATAATACACTTATTCAACGATTACATAAATTAAAAGGTATTCATAAATTAAAAGATTTATAAATTATAAAGTTCATTATTTCAATTTATTCTTTTAAAGAAAATTGAAATAAATATATAATGTTATATATATTATATATAACAAAATGCATTTTTGTAGTAATTGCAAAAATATGTATTATATGCGAATTAATGTGGATGATCCCAATAAACTTATATATTATTGCAGAAATTGCGGTAATGAAAATGATGTTATTGCTATCGAAAATGTATGTGTTTCTAAAACATATATTAAAAAAAATGAACAATCATTTAATCAAATTATTAATAAATATACTAAATTAGATCCTACATTACCACGCATTAATACTATTTTATGTCCTAATTCAGATTGCACTACTAATACTAAAAATACTGAAAGAGAAATAATTTATATTAGATATGATGATATTAATATGAAATATGTTTATTTATGTTCTACATGTGATGTTGTATGGCAAACTAATGAAAATAATTAAATATATTATTTGTTATTATATTATTATATTATTATTTATTATTTTTTTATAAAGAAAATTGAAATAAATTATTTAAAAGTATCTTTAGTTAATATAATAATAATAATGAAACAACACACTTTTTCAGAAGTACAATTTAATGAAGATGAATCTGATTCAGATGATAGTTATCCTAATGACGATGAAGATGATTCCGATCCACCTTCTTCTGATGATGAAGAAGAAAATCCTATTATAGGAATAGGAGGTAGTGGTGAAATAAATAATTTAGCAAAAAATATATTAAATATAGATGAAGATGAGGTTGATATTGAGGTTGATGATGATAATGATGATGATGATGATGAGGAAGAAGATGAGGAAGAAGATGAGGAAGAAGATGTAGAAATAGATGAAACTGGAGAACTTACTACTAAATCTAAAAAATCTAAACATACTACAGTTGCGTCATCAATTGAAATGAATGATGATGATGAATATGAAGATGATGATGATGATGAAATTGATGAAAATTATTTACATAAATTTGATAATGAAATTATAAAAAATTATATTGATGAATTTCATCCAGAATGTTTAAATCATAATTATGATGAAATTTCTAAATTATCTGTTGTAACTAGAGATGAAGATGGAATTATTGTAGACCCTTTACATAAAACAATACCATTTTTAACCAAATATGAAAAAACGAAAATTCTAGGTAGTAGAACTAAACAAATTGAAACAGGTGCGAAACCTCTTGTTAAAATTCCTGAAAATATTGTAGATAGTTATATTATTGCTGAATTAGAACTTAAAGAGAAAAAAATTCCATTTATTATTAGAAGACCTATTCCAGGAGGTGCATATGAATATTGGAATATTAATGATTTAGAAATGATTTCATTTTAATATATTTAATATAATAAATAATTAATAATAATTTTAATATATTATCTTTTTCTTTTTGTTTTTTTTTTATTCTCTCTTTTTCTTTTTCTTTTTGTTCTTTTATTTTTATTATTTTTACCTCCAAATTGAGTTTTAAATATAGTTTTGGTTATTTCGTTTAATTCAGTTGATTTATTTATTATTTCTAATACTGAATCAATTGTCATATCTCTATTTAAATTTAATATATTTTGTGTATCTTCTATTTTTTCTTTTTGTTTTAATAATATTAAAGTATAATTATGATATCCGGTGTTTTCTGGAGGTGTAGGTGATTTATATGGTAATAATTCTATACCATTTAATATATTATTATTATTTATATTTACTATTAACCAATGTATATATGTTTTACTACTTGATACTGAATTTGGATCATACATTATTAAAGAATAATAACTATCTTTCACATCATTTAATTTCAATTTAATATTTGGTTTATTTATTGTATTTTTTTTTAATATTATTGAATTATTTGTAACTTTATTATTATTAAAATATATATCCATTATATAAATTGTTATTTTTATATTTTTAGTTAATATAATATTAAAATACTTATTTTATTAATAAATAAGTTAATATCATTTATCCTATTACAGTATAACACCATATCGATGGTTGTTCGTGTATATTATCGTAAAAAACCATACCATATACCTATTGCTAATGACATCTTTTCAGTAAAACACATATATAATATATTTTTATATTAACTAAAATAAGTATTTAAAATTATTAGAATATAATTAATTATTAATGAAAATTGTTACTGCTGTTGTAAATAATGTTGATTTTATTGAAATACAATATTATACATTAAAAAAATTTGTTAAAGGTGAATATGAATTTATCGTCTTTAATGATGCTAAAGATTTCCCTGATTTTACTAATAATAATGATATTACAATTAAAGACAATATAGAATTAATGTGTGCAAAATTAAACATACAATGTATTAATATTCCAAATCAACATCATAAATATGACAATAGTTCAACTCCTCATAGAGCTGCAGATTCAATGAATTTTATTTTAAAGTATCAAATACAAAATCCAGATAAATATTTGTTATTAGATAGTGATATGTTTTTAATAGATAATTTTGATATAAATAAATATTCAAATTATGATTGTGCTATTGTTTTACAAAGTAGACATAACTTTAAAACAAACTATTTTTGGAATGGAATTTATTATTTTGATATGACAAAAATGAAAAATATTAATAAATTATGTTGGAATTGTTCGCCAGGAACTGATACTGGTGGTAGGACACAAGAATGGTTACAATTACAAATGGGAACAACTCCATTTCCTACTACAGATGAATTACGTTGGAGTGATAAAACTTTTCATACTGATACTATTTATTTTATTCAACATTTATGGTCTAATACTTGGAATACAAATACTATTCCAGATAATATAAAAGATAATCAACCATTAATTGATTTTATTAAAACTGATTTTAGAAATACTAGTGAAAATTTTTATTGTGAAATATATGATAATGTATTTTTACATTATAGAGCTGGTAGTAATTATACTAAATATAACCAAGAATTACACAATCAATCATGTAAATCATTAAAAACTATATTAATAGATCAATCAGAAAATTAATATATTTATCTTTTTTATATTAAATATATTTTAATTATTATATTAAATGTATTTAATTTTATTGTATTGTTCTTTTTTATTAATTACAACAAATAATAGTATTTCATCATTTAATTTTTTTATTAAAAAATCATATAATACAATTAATACTATTCAACAACAATGTATTATATTATCTAAAAAAAATAAAATTTTATGCAATTATGAAGCAATTAAATTTATAGAAGATATCACAATTGTTAATAAAAATATAATCACTATTGCTCCTGGAGGATTTAAAGGATTATATTTACTTGGAACTTTAACGTATATTAAAGAAACATATAATACTACTAATTTTATTTATTCAGGAGCTTCTGCAGGATCTTGGAATTGTCTTTTTATGTGTTATAAAGGAAATAGTTGGGAATTTGTTTTTAAATTATTACAATCTATTCATAATACTAAATCTATTGTAGAATTAGAATATTTAATTAAATGTTTTTTACTTTCTACATATACAGATACTGATTTCGACTTTCAAAAAATATTTATCGGTGTTACTACTATTAAACAATTTAAACCTTATATTAATATTTTTTCAGATTTTAAAAATTTAGAAGATGCTATTAATTGTTGTTTAGCTAGTTCTCATATACCATTTATTACTGGTGGAATTATTCATAAATATTATAATATGTTTTCATTTGATGGAGGATTTAGTTATTATCCATATTTAAATAAATCTCCTATTTTACATATATCATCTAATATGTGGTATAATTATGAAAATACTAAAATTAATAAATTTAAAGAATTTATTAATACATTTTATAACTATAAAATGAGTTGTGTTGAATTATTTTATAATGGATATCGTGATGCTAAATATAATAAACCATATTTAGATTCTGTGTTTTTAAATTAAAACATAATTTAAGAGAGAACAATTATATATTTTTATTAATAAAATAATAATAGTATTTGAAAAAAAAATGATATTATTTTATAATATTTTGTTATATATTAAAAAGAAAAAAGAAATAATCATATCAATGATTTCTCGTCAACTAAAGTTGTCTCCTAAAAGAGGACCACTAATTAAGACGAAACTGAGTCCCCGTTATTATCAAACCGAAGCAGATGATAAAATATATGAAGAATTAATTGTTAATAATAAATGTATTTTAAAAATGTTTTGCGGAACAGGTAAATCTTATATTATGAGATATGGAAAAGCAATTATCAATCATCTATTATGCGTTTATGTATTTCCATCTTTATCGTTAATTGAACAATTTACAACTGATTATTTATATGATTTCCCTAGTGATGATATATTGAAAATATCATCTGAAACTGATTCTACAACAGACCCACTTAAAATTATTGAATTTTTACAAAAAAAAGAAAATAAAATTATTTGTATTACATATCAAAGTCTATCTACTCTTATTGATAATTTAAATGGTATCAAAATTAATATATGCTGCTACGATGAAGCACATCACGCTGTAGGTGAAATATATCAACAATCCATTTTTGAAAATCAATTTTGTGAAAAACAAATATTCTTTACTGCAACACCTAAAAACGCAAATGGAATTACAATGTATGATTGTGATAATATGGATTTAAATATGTGTGGAAAATTAGTCTATGATTATAGTTATTTTAGAGGAGTTATGGAAGATTATTTGAGTCCATTTGAAATACGTATTGATTTTTATACTGAAAATACAAATAATTCCATTTACGAAACAATCTCTCGCGCAATATTGGAAAGCGGAAATAATAGAGTATTAACATTTCATTCTGATGTTAATACTGACAGTCCTACTTCTGTTAATAATTTTATAAATGAATTATTATTTATAAAAGTATTTAAAGACTTGGTAGAAACTGAATTTCCAGATAAAACTGATTTTTATACAAATATTGTTATGATTTCATTAGACGCATCTACTTTTAAACGTGACCGAATACGTATATTAAATGAATTTGATACATCAAATACTAATACTATTTATATTATTGCATCTTGTGAAACTATCGGTGAAGGTATTGATACTAAAAACGCTAATATGTGTGTATTTGTAGATCCTAAATCTTCATTCGTAAAAATTATTCAAAATATTGGTCGCATTGTTCGTAAATCAGATTCTATTAAATCTACTATTTTAATTCCTTGTTTTGTTGATAAAAATAAATATTTAGAATGTAATAATGATAGAGAAAAATGTGATGAAATTATTCGGGAAGATATTAATAAAAAAGGTAATTTTAATGGTATTTTAAATGTAATGAGTGCATTAAAACAAGAAGATGAAGAATTGTATAATATTTGTCTATATTATCCCATCTCTTATTCACCATTAGAAATAAAAAATAATTTACAAAAACAAGGATATACTATAGTAGAAGATGATAATATTAATAGTATTATTGATAATGTAGAATATTTATTGGACACTAAATTAGATATTGATTTTGATGATGAATATTATTCTTTCTTAACAGATGAAGAATTAATTTTACAAATAGCAGAACATACTAATATATGTATTGAAGTTCATACTGATTCCTTTGAAAATCCAATTGAATATTATAATTCAGAATCTAATAATGGAGAAATAATTAGAATACATAAAATTAAAATTGTTAATGAAGAAATGGATGAAAATGAAATTATATATCAACCTATTATTAAAAAATGTGGTAAAAAAATAAATAGAGAGAAAATTAATAAATTAAATAGTAAAAATAGATTGAATATAAATGTTCATACTAATCCAGATATTAAAGTATTATGGAATATTACAAGTAATATTGATATTTTAACTGAAGTATGTAGTTGTGTTATTGATTGTGAAATTATAAAAATAGATACAGTTGAAAATTGGAAATTAAAACAGGATGAAATGATTGCTTATTTTGAAAAATATAAAAAACGACCGTCTAGAACTGATAAAGATCCAATTATTAAACAATTAGGAACTTGGATTCAACATCAAATAAGTAATTATAATATTGATATTACTCAATGTAAATATATTATGAAAAATAAAGAAATATATACTTTATGGACTGCTACATTAAAAACATATAAACAATATTTAGTAATTGATCTAGTTGAAAAATGGAAATTGAAACAGGATGAAATGATTGCTTATTTTGAAAAATATAAAAAACGACCAGTTGATACTGATAAAAACCCAATTATTAAACAATTAGGATATTGGATTCAAACTCAAATAACTAATTATAATATTGATATTACTCAATGTAAATATATTATGAAAAATGAAGAAATATATACTTTATGGACTGCTACATTAGATACATATAAAAAATATTTAGTAATTGATCTAGTTGAAAAATGGAAATTGAAACAGGATGAAATGATTGCTTATTTTAAAAAAAATACAAAACGACCAGCTGCTAGTGATAAAGATGACAATATTAGACAATTAGGAGGTTGGGTTAGAATTCAACTAAAAAATTATAATATTGATATTACTCAATGTAAACAAATTATGAAAAATAAAAAAATACATACTTTATGGAGTGCTACATTAAAAACATATAAACAATATTTAGGTGATGCTGTTGAATTATGGAAATTGAAACAGGATGAAATGATTAATTATTTAATTAAATATACAAAACGACCATCTACAATTGATAAAGATCCAATTATTAAACAATTAGCAACTTGGGTTACAAATCAACTAAGTAATTATAATATTGATATTACTCAATGTAAACAAATTATGAAAAATGAAGAAATATATAATTTATGGAGAGAAACATTAGATACATATAAACAATATTTAGTAATTGATCTAGTTGAATTATGGAAATTAAAACAGGATGAAATGATTGCTTATTTTAAAAAATATAAAAAACGACCATCTACAATTGATAAAGATCCAATTATTAAACAATTAGCATCTTGGATTCATCATCAACTACAAAATTATAATATTGATATTACTCAATGTAAACATATTATGAAAAATAAAGAAATATATACTTTATGGAGAGAAACATTAGAAAAATATAAAGATATTTTTAATTTAAAAAAAATAGAAGAAGGAGAAGAAGAAATAATAATTTTTATTCCAAAAAAGAAACAAAAGAAGTCGATGTCGTTAAGTAATACTAAATCTAAAAAAGGAGAGAAAAAAGAAACAGAAATAGAACAGAAAAAAAGAGTAAAATCTACTATTTCTCTCTTACATCAAAAATATAAATCAATGACATCTCAAAACTTAAATACATTATTTAAAGAAGATAAGTCATTATGGAAAACATATCACGAAATATCAAAAGAAAATGAAAAAACATTTCCAGAAGAAGAGATACCAAGAAATAAAATAATAGTAAAATTGAATAAAATAAAAACAAAGCGAACAAAAAAAGTAGTTGATATGGGATGTGGAGAAGGACAAATATCAAGACATTTTAATAATGATTCAAGATTTGAATTTATAAATTATGATCATATATCAGATAATAATGACTTGATTATAGAATGTGATATTTCAAATGTTCCAAAAGAAAATGATACAGTTGAAATTGTAATTCTTTCTCTCGCAATGTGGGGTTCAAATTGTAAAGATTATATTAAAGAAGCATCACGTATTTTAGAAAGTGATGGTAAATTATATATTATTGAACCAACAAAAAGATGGTCATCAAAAGATGAAAACGATAATATAATAGAAGGTGAAGAAGGTAAAAAATTGAGAGACTTATTAGAAGAAAATGGATTTAATATTATAGAATCTGATATTAATAAATTTTGTTTATTTGTATGTTATAAAATATAAATGTTCTTTAAATTAAAAAATAATATATATAAATTACTTACACAAATAATATAAAATTTAAAATATGAGAGAAGATTTAAAAAAAATTGAAATGCTTTTCTTTAATTTATATTAAAGTATTTTAGTAAAGAAAATGATGAATTCTCAAATTCATTTCTCAATGGAATCCGCAGCAGCAACCGAACCAGTAGTAGTAGCAGAACAAGAACAAGAACAAAAATATAATCATGCAATTGATGATGGTGATATTGGTGATGATGATGATGATAAATTATTTAATCCCTATTTTGGGGTTAAAGAAGATGAAAATGATCCTTATTTTATATACCACGGATATTATGGTTTTTCACGTAGTCTTAGTTGTCACCATCATGAAGGAGCACACGATATTGCTAAAAAAAAATATCCAGAAGGACAACCTTATGAAGAATGGGCTGGTTCTACTTATCAATATCATATAAATACAACAGAATCTTATTATTCTTGTAGAGATGCAAATGGTAGGTTATTTCGAAAAACAAAATATGAAATAATGAACCCCAATTATCCAAAACATTATGATTTAGATGCGAATAGTCCTTTTAAAAGACCATCACCAAGGTGGAGTCCTCCTACTAATTCAACACAAAATGAATCACAATCAATCATCCCTACTTTAACTGACAAATCTTTTCAGTCAGAAGAAATAATGATAGATAAAATTAAAATAATAAATAAATAAATAAATAAAGATAAAATTTAGAATATAATATTATAAATTTTATAAATTTTATAAATTTTAAAATAAAAAAAATAAAAAAATGAGTCTTAGGACTTATTTTTTTTTAATCAATTTATAAATTGATTAAATATTAATATTAATATGAATATAAAGTAATATAAATATTAATAAATTGATTAATAATATGAAAATAGCATTATGTTTTATAATAAATTATAATCATATATTAAATAAAGAAGATATTTGGAGAGAATGGATTGAAAAAAATAAAGATATAATAAATGTATATTTTTATTATAAAAATATAAATCAAATTAAATCAGAGTGGATTTTAAAACATACTATTCCATCAACATATATATATGAAACGAGTTATTATTATGTGATTCCAGCATATATATCAATAATGAAATATGCGTTATTACATGATACGAATAATGAATGGTTTTGTATGTTAACAGATTCTTGTTGTCCGATAATTTCTCCGAATAAATTCAGGTATTTATTTTATAAATATTATAATAAAAGTATAATAAGATGTAATCCATCTTGGTGGAATATTCAATTTCATAAAAGAGCGAATTTATTAAAGTTGCCAAAAGAGTTGCATTTAGCGAATGATCCGTGGTTTGTATTAAAAAAAAAGAATGTAATTCAAATAATAGATTTTATGAATAACAAAAAGGAATTAAGTGAACTGATATGTAAAGGTGGATTAGCAAATGAGAGTTTATTTGCAATAATTTTATATTGTAATAAAGAATTAAATAATAACGGTATAATATCAAATGTGACACATATAGCAGATTGGAATAGAATGAGTAGTGGTACAAGTCCGCATATATTTAAAGAAGGAAATGAGAATGATATAATTTTTATAAATAAAGAATTAAAAAACAATGAATATGTAATGTTTATAAGAAAAATAGGGATAGAATTTCCGAATGATATATTAAAATATTATATATATGAATATGATAAAACATATGAAAAAAGGAAAAGGTTATTAGAATATAGTGTAATAATATATATAAATTTGAAGAATATATTATTAATATTATTAAAAAATGGTATATTTTTCTATTGTTTAATAAATATATTGAATTACTTATATTCAATAAAATTGAAATAAATTTTATTGAATATAAGTATAAGTAATTCAATTTAAAGAAAGAAAAGAGAAATGTTTTCAAAAGAAATTAAACATAAATTAAAAGAAGTAGAACTAAAAAAACACAAAAAAGAACAAGGATTATTTTCAGAAGAAATAAAAAATAAATTGAGAGAAACACAATTACAAAAAAATAAATTACTTTCAATTTTAAAAAAAAATTGAAAGTAATTGAATATAAATTATGAATATTAAAAAAGTTAAAGTTAAAAAGTTAATAAAATGAACACAATGATTATTTCAGATATTGACCAATATAAACAGGAAATAATAGATGGAAATCTTATTCTTACCAAAAAAATTAAATCAATTGGTGAAGGACAATTACTCGAAAAAGAATTATCAGGAATGAAAATAGTAAAATGTAAAATCAATAATATAGATATAAATTTATATACTTTCAGAGCTATAATCATTAATCTATATCATCAAGTAAATAGAAACATTCTTTTACAAACTAAAACTTTGAATATTTCACAAGAAGAAAAAAATGAGAATGGATTTAAATATTATCCAAGTTTAAAAATTTCAGTACAATATGCGGACTCACCAAAAACTCTAAAAGCAATAATTACTATTATAAAATTACAAAATTATAATATGGAAATGACTTTAAAAATAAAAAATAAGAAAAAAATAAATGATGAAATAAATGATGATGATGACGATGATGATGAAATAGTTTGTTTACATATATAATATATAATATATAATATATAAATATTTATATTAACATTTCCAACGATTTCCACATGTTAAACATTGAATAAAAGTAGTCATAGGTTCATCAGCAGATCTAGTTTGCATTTGATAATAAGTGCATTTATTACAACGACATTTTTTACATGTAAATGTATCTGTTGCTGCAGAAATATTAGTTTCACATTTATTTTTATCTCTCTTAATTTTTGCGTCAATTAATAAAACCCATTTTTCAGGAAGTAATTCTTGATGTGTCATAAAAGCGATTATATTTGGTTTTAAAGTTTCATTATTAATATTTGTAATAAAATTTTCATTTAAATTACTCATAATAGTTCTTAATCTATCTATATAAATTTGCACAAAATATTTATTATCCCATTTTTTTAGTACTTTACGCTGTTCTGCTTCTTTTAATGCAAAATTAAAAATACCTTTTTCAATATTAGAACTATTTTTTGTATTTTGTATAATTTTATCTAATTTATTTTTAATATTATTACGAAATGTTTTTGGATTTTCAATTTTGTTGAAAGACATTTGATTTAATTTAATATAATTATTTACATTTAAATCAATTAATATCAATTTTATTTTAAATCTTTATTAGCGTGTTCAATTAAAATTAAAACGTTATATAACATTATTTTTAAATCATCTTTTTTATCTTTATCGTGAATATGATTTATTTTATGTTGAATTGCCATTTTTAATCTATATAAAGAATTTAGATAAGTATTTACTTTATCCATATATCCTTTTTTTTTTGCTAAAATCATCCATCCTAATTTTTCAAACTTTTCGTTATACCATTTATGTAGTCCGCAATAAGTTGTTTCACAAGAATACGAATGTTTTTTCATAGTATTACTTTTATGTTTTGTATAATTTTTTTTAGTATGTACCATAATATATATATTATTATTTATTATTTAATCTAAATAAGTATTTAAATTTATGTATTTATAATTGTAAATACATAAATAGAAGTGTAAATATAAATATAAATTGAAATATATAAATTAAATAGGTGGTGGAGGAGTAAAATCATATGATTCTTCACTTAATTCAGATCCTAATTCATCATCAATATTTTCTTCAAATGATTCTATGTTATCAAAATCTTCATTATCTGAATTTTCTTCTATATCACTACTACCATCAACAACAAATCCATCTTTTAAATAACCTTCTTTTGTTTTTTTATCTTTAGAAATATGAGTTAATTCATCTTCTTCATTTTCATCTTCAATAGCAGTTGAAGATAAATCATCAAATCCTCCAAATAATTTATCATGATATTGTTTCCATAATTGTATGGTTAAATTAGTATATATTTTAGTTCCATCTGTTTTTTTTATGTATGTTAAAATAACACAATTTCCATAAAATAATAAATTTTCAAATGGTGGTGGAAAATCATATTTATTTTCTGAATTAGGTCGTCCTTCTGTCTTACCATATACTTCAATATAAATTTTTTTTCCATCAAATTTTATATTCCATTCGCATTGTTTAATAAAATTATTACTTTTTTTAAATCCACATTTTTTATATAATTCTTCTATTTTAAAATCTTTAATAGATAATGTTTTTAAAATACTTGTTTTTTCAACGATGATTATTGTTAATGGAACTGACATTTGTTATATTTATTAATTTGCTACAAATGTTTAAATAGTTTATATTTATTTATAATATTAGGTTAAATACAATAAAGTGTATTTATTGTGTTTTATATCTGTGAAATAAATAATATAATATAATATGCTATATTATATTATTAGAATATCTATAATATCAATAATATTAATATTTTTGATACATTATTTAATAGTTTTTTTTAAAAATACATTAACTGTTCCAAAAATAAAAGATTTAGTAAATACTACAAATGCTAAATATGAAAAAATATACGATATAATAAAAAATAATCAAGAAAAACCAGAAAAATCTAATAATTATACATTAATAGATTTATTACCTAAACAAGAAGAAGATAGTTCTATGAAAAATGAATTAAAAAGTTTTTTAAAAAAGCAATTACAAAATTCAACAAATAATGAATTCAATTTAGAAACAAATATAGATTTTATATCTAATAATAATTGATATTCAAAAATTTAAATAATATAAAGATTTACTTAATATTAATATTAATATTAATATTATGTTGTGTGAAAAAGAAAAAGAAAATATTATTCTGAATTTTCCTGATATAAAACTTTCTTATGAAAATATAATACATAAGAAAGTTTATAATTATGATTATTTAGTTGCAATACCAGAAGGAAAAAAATGTTTTATATGGTTTACAACTATAAATAATGTGATTGTTTGTTTAATTATGAAATTACATAATAAAAAAATAATAAATATAAAACGTGTAAATACGTGTTTTTCACCTGATTTATCATATGGTATTGGTACTATACTTTATGGAACATTAATATATTATTTAAATAATATGTTATTTTGTAGTGAAGATATTTATTTTTATAAAGGAAATGAATTAGATAAAACTACGTGGAATAATAAATTAGAAATAATGTATTTATTATTAAAAAAAGAGTTAAATAAATTATCAAAACAAAATTCGATTGTATTTGGGTTACCTTTAATGAGTTCAAACAATGAAGATTTTGAACATAAACTAAAAAATATAAAATATAAAATAATGAATATTCAATTTAAAATACTAAATAAAGTGAATACGTGTTTATATATGAATTATGAAAATTATATAAAAATAAAAACGTGTGATTTAAAAAAAGCGCCAACCTGTATTTTAGAAAAACCATTTATTAATAAAGAATTTGTTTTTGTAGTACGTCCAGATATTAAGGACGATATATATTATTTATATTGTTTAAATAATGAATTAAAAGAAGAACAATATAGTATAGCAAATATTCCTGATTATACTACTAGTGTAATGATGAATAAATTATTTAGAATTATAAAAGAAAATGATAATTTAGATAAATTAGAAGAAAGTGATACTGAAGAAGAATTTGAAAATGATAAATTTGATAAATATGTATATTTAAATAAATCACATAAGATGTCGTGTGTTTATAATACTACATTTAATAAATGGACTCCAATTCAATTATCCGATAATGAAATTATTAAAAATGATGAACTTAAACATATTTATAAATTATAAATTATAAATATATTATATGTTTATATAATATATGTCAGCAGGTTCAGGTGCTTCAAATATGGGTTATTCAAATATATCTCCATTTTTTGGAAATAGTATAAATAATGTAAATTATGTAAATTCAACTAATTCTCATAATCCAGCTAGTTTTAGCAGTAATGTGATACCAACTCACGGATTAGTAGGTGCGAGATCTAATGTGAATGCTGCGGCAGGAATAATAGGAGGTAGTTCAAGAATTATAAAAAATAAAATAAAAAATATTACTAAAAAATATAAGAAGATGGGAAAGAAAAGTTATAAAATGCGTAGTATTAAAAGAAGAAAAAGTAATTTAAAAAGAAGAAACAAAAGTAAAAGAAATAATTATAAACAAAAAGGAGGTGCACAATTCTTAAATAATACACCATTTTCACCAACATATTCAACTCCCGGAAATAGTGGAATTACAGGGAATTTAGCAAATCCGGTTTCATATAAAATATTACCTACTAGTGGACAATGTATAGATAATTATAATCATTATACAGGTAGAGGATTTTCAAGTAAAAATTAAAATTAAAATTAAATGATTTAATTAATCAATTACTTTTTTATGAATAATAAACATTTACCACATAAATAATTATCTTTAGGATTTACTTTTATAGCATCATTATCTTCATCTGAATCTGTTGTAATACTTTTATCTGTTGAACTATCACTTTTTATAGAAATGTTTTTAATACTTTTTACATTAATATTTAAATCTTTAGATGAATTAATTTTTAAATCTTTAGATGGATTATATATTTCTCTCCATGTATTAGTATCACTATTATATAGCGCATTAGTTGTATAAATAATTTTATAATTTTCTTTTTTATAAAATTTTTTTCTTTTTAACCATTGATTTTTAAATAATTGATGACTATCAATTATATCTACTACAATTGGACGACTATGTTTTTCCCTAAGAATACGTCCAACACTTTGTTCTATATCAGTTTTAGGTGTTGCCATTATTAAAGTAGTTAACGTTTTTATATCTAAGGCCTCTGCTGCCATAGCATAAGTAGCTATAACCACTTGTTTAGTTTCGGTTTCTTTTAAAGCTTGTTGTTTCATACCTCCTACATAATATCCAACTGTAGCTATATTTTTATGTGATATCGAATCATATAAATATTTAAGTATATTTTTATTATGAGCTAAAATCATTATTTGTTGAGACGGATTTTTTATAAACATATCACTTAGAACTTTTATTATAAATTCATTTCGACGATTATATACACATAATTTAGATATCATTGTGCTATAAGCTGGATTTCCTCTATAATCTAATTTCACTTCATTAAAATCTTCATCATCTACATAATATTCTATTGCTTGAACGACTACATTCATTTCTTCATTACGACTACTTTTAAATATGATATCACCCAAAAACATTTTAAATACTTTTGTTGTTCCATCTTTACGATTCATTGTAGCTGATAATCCTAACATATATTTAGTCACTATTTTAAATAACGCATTCGAAAATACTTCACTTGATATATGATGTACCTCATCTATAATTGTTAACCCAAAACTGTCAAACATCGAAACTGGATATTCTTTCATTGAGAGACTTTGAAGCATTCCTATAACTATATCTTTGTTTTCTATATCAATTATAGGACCTTGTATTTTACCTATACGTGCATTTGGTAAAAATTGTTCTATTCTCTCTATCCATTGATTCATTAAAAATTCTTTATGAACAATCACTAGAGTTTTCTTTTTTAATTTTGATAATATATATAATGATGCTGAGGTTTTCCCCCATGCACAAAATAAATCTAATAAACCACCTCCATATTTCACATTTTTACAATGATCTATAAATTTATTCACTACAGGCTCTTGATAATCCCGTAATAATCCATTAAAATCTACATTTATATCATCTCCTTCTTTTATCTTATATTCTTTAGGATGTCCAAAATTTTCTATACCATAATAATGCGGAATATAAAATTTATTTATTGTTTCTCTATACACTGGAAATGATTTCTGATTATTATTTATTGGCGAACCCATAACAAATGGTTTTATTGTTAAATCATTTCTTATTTTTTTTTGTTCGTCTATATTTAATTCATTCTTTAATATTGTATAACCTTTTTGACCTAAATAACTGTTGTAATTCATACTATTTATATTATTTGTAAATATATGTTTATATTCTTTAAATTTAAATTATATACGTTATTTTTTTAATACTATATTATTTAGATGTATTTCATACTATTTTTATTTTTATAATATTCTTTTAATCTATCTATCTATTTTTATTTTTTATTTTTTATTTTTTATTAACTTTTTTATTATTATTTAGTAATATATTCTTTATTATATCCTTTGCTAAACTTAATTTTTATAAATAAAATATATTAATATGATATATGGAAAGTGTTAACAGTTTATTTCAAAAAGATCATATTGGACAATTAGTTTTAATTATATTATTCATTATTTATTTAATTATTGGATATAAAACACCTGAACCACTCGCTAATATGGTCGATTCTTTAATTGGTAAAATTGTTCTATTTATTATCGTTATTTATTTATTTATATATACTAATCCACTTTTAGCTGTATTAGGATTATTTGTTAGTTTTGATTTAATTCGACTTTCTTCTATGACTACTGGAATTGATGCTCTTCAACGATTTGCACCTTCAGAAGATAAAAAAATATCACATTTTACAGCATATAATCAATTCCCTTATACATTAGAACAAGAAATTGTTACTAAAATGGCGCCTATAATGCAATCTGGAACATCTATTACTAAAGCATCATATAGACCATTATTAGAAAAATTATATGATGCTTCATATATTTCAAATTAAATTACTTATTTTAACATTATTTCTTTAAATTACTTATTTTAACATTATTTTTAAGATTATTTTTAAGATTATTTCTTTAAATTACTTATTTTAACATTATTTCTTTAAATTACTTATTTTAACATTATTTCTTTAAGTTGGTTTTTTTACTGTTGAAATTAAAGTATATATTTTATTAAGTATTAATAATATTACTATAAAAAAAATACATCCAAATAAAATTTTTACAATTGAATTATTCATTAAACTTGATAAATTCAAATTTTGTGAATTCTTTGTATATGTTACTCCAGTTGTTTCTTCTGAAGAACCTGTTGGATTACACGATATATATATCTCATCATTTACCGTAGTTGTCATATTCGGACCTGAACTATTCACAAATAATGCATTACCTGGGGTTGGTAATGGAAATACTTTAATTATTTCACCTAATGTAGTTAATGTCGCACTACTTAATGGAATACCTAAAATACTTCCATAAACTATCCAATTACTATTATCTGTTGTATAAGTATAAAATGGCTTATTCGGAACTATATTTTGTAAAGTAAAATTCGGAATATTTAAAGTTGTTGAATCACCTTCTGCTGGAGCATTTGTTGATACACTTTGAATTATTTCTGTTATTATATTTGAAGCATATGAAGTATCAGTTGAAGATATAATTGGAATCGCTACATTCAATAATTTACCTCCTGAAACTGGAGTGTGTTCTATTATGATTTCTCCAGCCGCAACTGAACCATTAAATAAATGAATAGAAGGACACGTTATATATACTATTATTACTGAATATTTCTCATTATTATATAAAACTGGAGGAGATGTACTATTTTCATAACTTAATTCAATTAATACACCTTTATTTGTAGCAGTCGAATTACTTGAAGAATAATCATAATTATAAGAACACTTTAAATCACATTTACCTGAAATATTTGATGAAGATATATTTATATTTTCACTCATTAATATAAGTATATAAATAAAAAATATCAATTTATTTATATACTAATGAAATTAACTAAAGGTAAAATAAGAAAATTACTTAATAATAAAAAACAAAGTTATAAAAAAAATTATAAAAATAAAAATAAATTATGTAAAAGAAAAACATTTAGAAGAAATAATAAAATTAATTTACATAGGAATACATTAAAAAAAATGTATTATACGATAGGAGGAGGAGGAGAAGAAGAAATTGATCAAAATAAACAACCATTAAAACCTGATATAGAACTACAAGCAGTACAATCCGCTGCTGCTATTGAAGCAGAAAAACAATCAATAATAGATACAACTACAGATACAACTACAGATACAACTACAGATGCAGAACTACAGGCGGTACAATCCGATGCTGCTATTGAAGCAGAAAAACAATCAAAAATAGATGATCCATCTGGTAATGATACTGATGCTAATGCTGATGATGATGAGAATAATAAGGATGAGGATGCTAATGAGAATGATAAGGATGATAAGGATGATAAGGATGATAAGGATACTGATGATGATGAGGATGATAATGATGCTGATGCTGATGCTGATGGTTCTGGTAATGTTATTCCAATAATTTCTGATGCTAGTAATAAAATACTAAAAAATGCTCAGGAATCTACAGACCCAATTTTAAATATGGTTGCAACTGATCCATCTGGTGATGAAACTAAACAAGCGATTAAGAAAATAACTGATGATTTAAACTCAAATGAAGAATTACTAAAAGCGGCAGCAATTTTGACCAAAACAGCTCAAACTGTTGCTTCTAACACTAATAAAGCAAATGATATAACTGCGGTTAATCAATCTAATGATGCACTTAATAATATTACACAAAATGCACAAACTTTGAAAGAAATAGTTGATAAAATTGATAATGCACAACAAACCGCAACTACTAAATCAGATACTGATAATGCGGCAACTACTGCTACTCCTTCTATTTCGGATGCATTAAATATTATACTTAATTATACAGCAACATTAATTGCACAAAAAATTAATTGTGATGGAGCACAAAATGGAACCGCATCAATAAATGCATCAGCACTAGCCGCAGGACTAGCCGCAACACAAATGGCAACACCAGATACACCATCATCAACAGAACTAGATACACCAGCAGCAACAGAACCATCAGCAACACCAGCAGCAACAACAGATACAACAGATACAACAGATACAACAGCAACAGCAGCAGCAGCAACAGCAGATCCATAATTTATTTATCTGAATGAAAAATAACAGGATATATATTTAAATTAATTTGAGTTTTATAATAAAATTCCGGTCCATAAATAGGCAAAATATGATAAAAATTAATATTTTTATATTTTTTTTCTGTGTTAAGTTCTTCTAAAGTTTTAAATATTGTACAATTATAAGTAATATTTTTAGAAATATCCTCTTCAATTGTATCTTTATCTTTAATACAAAGAGCATAAACTTTAAATAAATCCATACTTAACTTATATAGATTATTCTATCTATTTAAATATTTTAATTAGTATTTGTAACAGGTGAACCTTTTAAACTAGATGACATTTTTTTTGCGATATCCATAATATTACCTAATCCTCCTCCACCAGTATCCATACTTTGCATCATAGATTGTGCTTGTTTAGCCATAGGCATAATTCCTTGTATAAGTGGTGTCATAGCTTCCATTGATTTAGCCAATTCCATTTGTTGTTTCATTAAATGTTGAGTATCATCTGTTAATCTTTTAATTCCATCACTTCCAAGTATTTTATTTAAATCATCATACGCATCTTCAATAGTAGCAGCATAATCAATACGTGAATTTTTATTTTTATGGCGTCCAACTTCAAATTGTTCGTCAGTTTTAATATTAGAAGAAACAACTCCTTCATTATCGACAGTTTCATTATCAGTGCTTATTTCATTTTCAGGATTTTCGGTTCCTTGTAAATGATAATTTTCTTTTTTTCTATTTTCATCATTTACTTTATTAATTGTTTTATTATGTGTTTCATCAGTTTCACTAGTATTTTCATCAGTATTTTCCATTCCTTCTTTATGAGAAGTATTTATAGACAAAAAATTTATACATATAAGAGGAATGCCTAAAACAATAATATAATTTTTAGTAAAAAATGAAATTAGTATAGCTAATACTATAAAATATATAACATTATTTAATTTACCTATAAGCATATATCCAATAACATTAAAAAATGCAATAATTGCTATAAATTTTAAAACCCATTTATTTGTAAGAAAATTTGATACAGATGAAGGAATTTTCATTATATATATATATTATTTAAAAAAAAATGATTACTATTTATTAATATTAATTATAAATATTAATTATAAAATGTCGCAAACCAATAGTGAATATTCGGATTCTTCTGATTCTTCTGATTCTGAAGAAAATAGTATATATTTTGAAGGAGAAGAAATTAGTACAACTAAATATAATATGGTATTATGCGAACTGTTTCATAAATCATTTCACGGAGAACCTTATGATGATATAATTCAGTTTCATTATTTCGTATCATGGAGATTTAAAATAATGAATTTAGCAAAAATAAATAATATTATTCATTTTCTAAATGAAGAGTATCTACAATTAGTTAATAGTAATCATCCTTTTGTTAATAATCATTCAATTTATAAAAATTATAAAAATATATTATCATCCCCTAATTATATCAAACTTGAAATCGCACAATGTATTTATTATGAAACTCATTGTGTTGCTATTTTAAAAACATTTTGGATTAGATTAATTCAACGTAAATGGAAAAGTATTTTTAAAAATATAAAAGAGATACTACTTAAAAGATGTCAATTAAGTGCTTTAAAACATAAACAAAATACAGGAAGATGGCCTAATGATTGCTTCAATGTTCCTAGTTTAAAAGGTATGCTTTATCAACTTAAAAATTAAATACATATTTAATTTTTAATAATTAGTATTATTGTATATATAAGTAATTAATAAGTAATTAATAAATTATTAGTTAATGTTTTCTATGTGTTTTTCTTTTTTTCTTTTGTGTTTTTCTTTTTGGTTTTTTAGTTTTTCTTTTTTGCTTTTTACTTTTTCTTTTTCGACGAGTTCCACCCAATCCAAAAGGTAGTTCATTAAATAATGTTTTTGTTTTTGCTTCTGACGATCTTTTTTGTTGATTATTTGTTAAAGGATTATTCTTTGTTAAAGAACTTTTTATACCCAATAATTTTCCAAAGTCCAATCTTGGTTTTGTTGGTTCGATTGGTGTTGTTGGTTCGATTTGTGTTGTTGATGTAGGTTTTGTGGGTGGGTTTTTTGAAGGATTTGCCTCATTAAAAGTTGAAGTTTGTGAATAAAACGCATCTATTGGAGATACAGTTGTTGTATTGTTTTTTGTTATTTTATCATTTATATTTTGTACTGAATCAGTTATTTGTTTAATAATAGTATTAATCTCAATTTGGTCTTTTTCGTTAATATTACTATTATTTTGTAAGTTTTGTAGTATTTCAATACTTTTTTGCATTATAACAGTAGAATCTTTTATTAATTTAGTATATTCTGCATTCTTCTCTAGAAGTTTTGTTATTTCAACAGTTCTATTATCTATGTCAGTCTTAATATCAGCAACAGCAGCAGGGTTTTCTCCATTATTGTTTACAGATCGTTTGAGTAGTTGTGCATTTAATATTGCAATTTGTTTTCGTAACTCAATTATTGTTGTTTCATTAGAAGATAACTCATCACTAGAACTAACGATTGTATTATGTAAAGTGGATAATAATTCGAGTATTTTATCAATTTGAGTTTTAATATTAGCTAAATCCGATTTTACTGTATTATAAAATTTTGTATTTTTTTCATTGTTCTTATAATCATATTGATTTAAGTCTTTTAATTGGTTCATAGTGTCTATAAATAGTGTTATAAAATCTGGTTGTGTTGTATCGCTCATATTTATATATTAAATGAATATAATAATATAAATACTAAATATAAAATTACAATATATGTTCAACTAATGTTGATGTAATTTGAGAAAGTCCTTGTTTAATAAGTTTAATTTCTTTTAATATTTTAGATTGTTCGAATTGTGCATCTTGAATATTATATTTGCTTAATTCTTTGGAAATAATTAATTGATTCATATATTGATTTAATAATTGTAAGGCTTGAATTTGGTCATTTTTTTGTTTTTCAATATAATTATGTAAATGATCATAATCATTTTTAACAACATGTAAGAATTCATTTTGTTTAAGTGTATTATTAAATTGAGATTGATAATCAATTAATATTTGTTTTTTAGATGAAATTAAATCTTGTAGGAGTAAGAATTGTTTTTCTTTTTCAATTAAGTTATAATTGGTAGTGTTAGTGTTAGTATTAGATTCATAATTTTTAGGAGATTTTAAAGATATTTTAATTTTCATTATTAAAATAAGAAATTATTATATTATATAAAAAATAAATTTAAAATCTATCTAATATATAATTTAGTAATGTCAAAACATCAAAACGAGCCATTATTAAATGAAGATGATAATAGATTTGTAATGTTTCCAATAAAATATGATGATATATGGGAAATGTATAAAAAGCAAATAGATTGTTTTTGGCGTCCGGAAGAAATTGATTTAACGAAAGATTTGATTCACTGGGAGAACTTAAGTGATGAGGAAAGATTTTTTATTTCGAGGATTTTAGCATTTTTTGCTGCGAGTGATGGAATTGTATTAGAGAATTTGGCGTGTAGATTTATGAAAGACGTACAAGTTTCAGAAGCTAGAGCATTTTATGGTTTCCAAATAGCAATGGAGAATATTCATAGTGAAACATATAGTTTATTAATAGAAACATATATAAAAGATAAAGAAGAGAAACATCAATTGTTTAATGCAATAAATAATTTCCCCTGTATAAAAAAGAAATCTGATTGGTCGCAAAAGTGGATACATGATAATAGAAGTAGTTTTGCGACAAGATTAGTTGCGTTTGCGTGTGTAGAAGGTATATTTTTTAGTGGTGCGTTTTGTAGTATATATTGGTTAAAAAAGCGAGGTTTATTACCAGGGTTATCTTTTTCAAACGAATTAATATCTCGTGATGAAGCGTTGCATTGTGAATTTGCAGTACTATTATATAGTAAATTATTAAAAAAATTAGATAAAAATCGAATTCACGATATAATAAAAGAAGCAGTAGATATAGAGATAGAATTTATATGTGAGGCGTTGCCGTGTAAATTGATAGGTATGAATTCAAGTTTAATGAGTCAATATATAAAATTTGTAGCAGATCGTTTATGTGTGCAATTAGGATATAAAAAGATTTATAATGTGGTAAATTGTTTTGATTGGATGGAGTTAATTAGTTTGGAAGGAAAAACCAATATGTTTGAGAGAAATTTATCAGAATATAGTTTAGCAAATAAAGTGAATAATAATGTATTTGAATTAACAGAAGATTTTTAAAGAATAATAATTATAATCTTAAATATTCTTTAATTTTTAAAGAATATTTAATTTTCATATAAACAATTTTGAATACTAGCTATTTGTCCTTTAATACCAATTTTGTCTAAATAAATGATATTATTTTTTTTGGGTAAATTAATAAATACTCCAAGTATATTTTCATATTCATAACATTGACGCATTAAATCAGTATTAGAAATTAAATATTCGAGTAATTCTTTAATATTAGAATAATATATTTTATAAAATGATGTATGAATGACTTTATAATTATCAGAATTGGTTAAGTTACCATTGATACAAACAATATTATAATTATTAAAATTAGAATAATTAAATTCTTCTGTTAAATAATATCTTCCTGTAATTTTAAAAAAGTGTTTAAAAATGATATTATTTTTTAAAATATATTCTAAAGCATAGATAGTCATAGTTCCTTCGCCTAATGATTTAGAATTACTATAAATATTAGAAACTTTATCAGGTTGATCAATTAAATTTAAGAAATAATCACAATTTTGAGTAAGATATAATAATTTATCTTGTTCTAAATTAGAGCATTCAACAATCATAATTTTAGCATTAGGTATTTTATCTTTAATAGTTTTAATAGTATTAACAGTTTGTTGAAATCTTTCTTCATTAGTATAATATGAACGAATATTAGAATAAGATAAAGGAATATCTGGTGTATTAATAATAGATGTTATTAATATAAAATTGTCGAATAAAATAGATGATAACATTATAATATTATAATATTATAATATTATAATTAAATACTTATATTATAATATTATAATTAAATACTTATATTTAAGTATTTAAAAAGTATAAAAATAAATCATATAATAGATATAATATGGTTTTTACAATAGGTATAGTATCTTTCTTTGTTTGTATAATATTTGTTTATATTATGTTATATGTATTGTATTAATAAATAGATAATATATGTTATTAATAAAAATGATAATTATATTAAAAGTATTTAAAAATAATTCATATAAATATTTATAATATGATTACGTGTCATTTAATGGGTGGATTAGGTAATCAATTATTTCAAATCTTTACTACTATATCATACGCAATTAAAATGGGTAAAAATTTTGGGTTTTTAAATGTAAAAAGAGTTGATAAAAGACAATCATTTTGGAATACTTTTTTTAAAAGTATAAATGTATATTTATATAATAATTTACCAGCAGATTTATATATTATTAAAGAACAAAATTGCGATTTTAATGAATTATCTATAATAGAATTGAATAAACCAAATGTATGTATATATGGATATTTTCAAAGTTATAAATATTTTCAAGAAAATTATACACAAATTTGTAATATTCTTAATATTACAAATATGAGAGAACAATTAATTAATATAACGAATCATAAATATTCTTTTGTAAATTCAATTGGAATGCATTTTAGACTAGGTGATTATAAATACAAACAACAATATCATCCATTAGCAACATATACATATTATGAAAATTCTTTAAAATATATTAAAAATAAAAATAAAAATATCAATTATACAATTTATTATTTTTGTGAAGAAGAAGATATATCTACAGTAATGAAAACAATCAATCAATTACAACTCAATTTTCCGAATTATATATTTTGTCGTGGAGGTGAAGAATTAAATGATGAAGATCAATTATTATTAATGAGTTGTTGTAGTAATAATATTATAGCGAATAGTACATATAGTTGGTGGTCGGCATATTTAAATGAAAATAAATCTAAAATAGTATGTTATCCATCAGTGTGGTTTGGTGAAGAATATAAAAATAAAAATACGTCTGATATATGTCCTTTAGAATGGATAAAAATAAATGGATAAAAATAAATGTTTCAATGTTAAAAAATATTTAATAATTTTTAAGTATATTTAATAATTTAGATGTATTATTTTTTGAATTAAATGCAGAATCGGAGTGTATTCTATGTTTAACAAGTATATCAGTAAAATTAAAGAATGTATATCCATTTTTACGTAATTTTAACCATAATTCATAATCTTCAAGTCCATCATTAGAAATCCAATAACATAATTTTTTTTTAATAATAGAACTGGAATTAATTATTGGATTAACTAATTTAAAATTAAAATTAGAAATATCTCCAGTTGGTATAGAAGAAATAATTCCACTTCTATCTCCAAACCAAATACATTGAGTTCCAAGAACATCAAATTTATTTAATAATGTGGATTGAATAGTTAATTTTTCATTAAACCAGATATCATCAACATCCATTAATGCAATAAAATCAAATTTGGCATATTTAATCAATTCATTTAAAGTATTTGATTTACCAGTAATATTATAAAAATCAAATACTTTAATTTGTGCATTTTCATATTTTGCTGCAATTTGATATTCATTAGAATTTTCTGAAAATCCATTAATTCCAATTAAAAGTTCCCAATTAGTATATGTTTGATTTAAAATAGATCCAACAGATTCATCAATAAATTCGATTCCATTAAATATAGGCATTAAAATACTTATCATATTATTATAATAAATGATATGATATATTTAAATTATTATAATATATATTAAATAATAATAATAATAATATATATTAAATTACAATTTAATTTAATATTCTTTGAAACATAAACCAATTATCATATTTAGTATTCTCTCTATAAAGTTGAAAATGATTAATATTTGAAAAAATACAATCAATAATAATAAGTTGATCATCTTTAACTACATATTTATGATTAAAATATAATTGTAATTTAGTATCATAAATGTATGACCACCAATTTATTTTATCTTTATGTATAATAAAAAATCCTCCAGCAATTGAAACTTGATCTAGTGGTATGTTAATATTAGGTAAATTGTATTTATTTTTATTATTAATAATTTTATACAAATAATTTATATAATTATCATTATTATTAACACATCCATATATAATTTTATTTTTATTTATATTTGTTATTATATTATAATTCGGCCATTTAGATAAAAGAGAAGTATTTAAATCATTATTTCTATTACGAAAATATCCTATATCACACCATCCATAAAATTCAGTATCAAAATATTTATTTTGTATAGTTTCATTTACAAACCATATTTTTTCTGACCATAACATATTTAATTCCCAACTAGAACAACTATTTAATAAAGTATTGTTAATATGATTTTGTATCCAATAATCTTTATATTTGTAGTTATAAAATTCAGTTAAAGGTTTAATAATAATTTTAATATTTGTATTATTTAGTGTATTAATATATTTATTTGTATTAGCATCAGTATAAATTACTAAATAAAAATTATTAACAATTGAAATAAGATATTTCATCCATTGAATATAAATATTTGCCTGATTTTTTGATTTAATAATATAAAAACAACTTGAAAATGTAATCATATATATATTATATTATTTAAAATAGTATTTAAATATAATTTTGTGAATTTATATTATGATAGAACAAGAATTTATATTACTTATTATGAATTGTAAAAAATATATTAAAAAAGCACAATTTCAAAAAATAACTTGGTTAAAATTACTTCCATCATATATTAAATATTATCACGTAATTGGAGATGATACATTAGATACTGATTATGTTTTTGATAATGATAATCATATTTTATGGGTAAAAATTGCAGATGATTATAACTCTTTACCATCAAAAGTTATTGCTTCATATCAAGCCATTTATGATTCATTTAATTTTAAATACTTATTTAAAACGGATGATGATCAAATATTAGTAAAACCACTATTTTTTAATATGATTACTAATTTAATTAAAAGTATGAATCCTATTCCTCATTATGGAGGATATATTGTTGATGTAAAACAACCTTATTTATCTCAGTATTATAAATTTCATAATGAGTTGCCAAAACATTTACCATTATATGTAACTAAATATTGTAGTGGTAGATTTTATTTTCTCTCTAAAAGTGCTATTTCTTTTTTAATTAATAGAAAGGAAAATATACAAAAAGAATTTTTAGAAGATTATGCTATAGGTTTTAATTTAGATGATGTATATAAACAAAATATATTAAATATCTCTACTAATACATTTTTTACAGATATTGAATTATCTGATTTTCCACGATTAATTAAAGAAAATAAAATATGAGATTTCATTATATTATTATTATATAATATAATGAGTAAAGAAGAAGAAATTACAATAAATGCCGGAACAATTCTATTTTCTGGTGGAGGATATGAAAACTGTATATATCCATTTAAATATATGGGACAATCACATATATGGAGTGATGGTAAAATAATATATTTAACTAATGATGAAAATACAGCTGCTAGATATGCTTTAGCACATAAAAATAAAATTATTAAAAAATTTAGTTTAAAAAAAGATTTAATATTAAAAAATATAACAGATGGATATATGCATTATGAATATGATGAACTTGCACAATTCTGTCATCCTCCTAGTAATGGATATTATTTAGATTGGAGTGGTGACAAATCAATTATTGAAATCGCATTATGTAATGCTGGTAATCATCTTAATTATGAAGGATGTAAATCAAGTAAATTGATAAAAGATATTGATAATAGAAAAATACCATATACATATGAATGTGCTCCATTTTGTAAATCAAGTCTTAAATCCAAAAGTAAATCCAAAAGTAAATCCAAAAGTAAATCCAAAAGTAAATCAAGACTTAAATCCAAAAGTAAATTCAGTCTTAAATCAAAAAGTAAATTCAGTCTTAAATCAAAAAAAAATTCTAGTCTTAAATTAAAAAAATATAATACACTTTAAATAAATATATATTGTGAAATTAAAAAATACTCATTTTAGGCAAAAATAATTGTCGTTGTTGTTCTTTTTGCATTTTTAAGAATTGTATTTTATCTAAATCTAACATTATATGATTATAATTTGTGTGTCTTTTTTCAATATCACTATAATCTTCTTTTTGTGTAACAGTTAAAGGAGTTATTAAATACCAATTATGTATACCTTGAATATTAAACCAATATTTATCAATAGCATAATATTTATGTAAAGTGGGATTATGTATAAGTTTTTGAATTCCTTCTTTAAAATTGTCAATAAGAGTATTAAAATAATGTTTTTTAACTAAATATCCAGTAGTAGTTTGACATTTATTTACTTTAATACATGAATCATCTATTTGTGTATATGGTGGAATATTATTTCCAGCAAATAAAAGAACATCAAATTTTTTATGATTAGAGAGAAATTTATTCAATTGATTTATAAATATGGGTGGATTTAAAAATAAGATATCATCTTCAAGAATTAATACATGATCTAAATTGTTTAATTGTGCTTGTTGTAAAATTTTTAAATGACTCATACTACATCCTAATGCTCCATTTTTTAATTGAATAGCTTTAAATCTTTTAGCTGTAATACCTAAATTAGTTAATTGTTTTTCCATATGTATTTTTCGATCAGGTCTTGAATCTAAATTTATATAAAATACGTGTTTTATATCAGAAATATGATTCATTAATATTAATATTAATATTAATATTTAATATTTAATATTTAATATTTAAATATATTAAATTAATAATATTATTTTCAAAATCTCTCATTTATTATTTTCGTGAATAATATATATATATATTATATATTATTAATATGAAATGTTGTATTGCTGTTTTAACAAGAGGATATAGTGATATAAATAAGTATTCTATGTTAATAAGTAGAAATAAACATATATTACAAAATTTAAATAATAAATCTATTAATATGTTATTTTTTCACGAAAATAATATAATAGAAGAACAACAATTATATATTAAAAATCAAACACCTGAATTAAATATAATATTTATTAATATATTAAACAACTCATTTAAAAAGGAAAAAGAATAAATTCATCATGAAGAAGCGGTTATTTATAATATAAAATATAGACATATGTGTTCATTTTGGTTTGTTGATTTTTGGGAAAATGTAAAAGAGTATGATATGTTATTAAGAATAGATGAGGATTGTGATATAAAATTTAATATTGATAATATTTTTAATAAATTTAATAATTCTTGTTTATTTATAACTGGACAAATGGCAAATGATGATGCTTGTGTGACAATAGGATTAAATGATTTATCATTAGATTTTATAAATAAAAATAGTAATTATATATTTAAAAATTATGATAGAAAAATTCCATCTGGTCCATATACGAATTTATTTGGTATATATCTAAGTAAAATAAGAGAGAACGATATGTGTATGAAATATATAAAAGAAATAGAGTTAAGTGAAATGATTTATAAAAGAAGATGGGGTGATTTACCATTATGGGGTGATCTTATTTATTATATATATGGTAATGAAGTACTAAATATTGATAATACTTTAAAATATTATCATGGTAGTCATAATATAAATATTAATTAAATATTATATAATAAATATTTAAAGAATAATTGGACATTTTTATATAATTGGACATTTTTATATAATTGGACATTTTTAAGGATAATTTATGTCATTAAAAACAGTAATTTATGTCATTAATTAAATGATGACATAAATTACCCAAACTAGATTTGTCCATTTTTTTATTTTTTTATCATAACAAAAATAATAATTTTATTTTAGTGTCCTTACCTTAAAAATATTTATGCAGTAAAAAATATTTTTTTTCAAGACTTTTTTTCAAAAATAAAATTGGACATTTATTTTTGTCCAATTTCATTTTTTGAAAAAAACTTTTGGAAAAAATAAATAAATTTTCATTTTTAAAGCTATATTTTTTTAATCTACTTAAAGAAATTTATAATATATATTTTCATTTTTAAAGCTATATTTTTTTAATCTACTTAAAGAAAATTATAATATATATTTTTAAACATAGTTAAAGAAATTTATAATATATATTTTTAAACATAGTTAAAGAAATTATTACTATTTGCAGAATTTATTATATTATAATTTATATTTAAAGTTAATAAAATGTTCTCTGATTTAGAAAAAAAAAATATTGCTAATCAAATTAAAAATATAACAATTAATGATATCGATCTCGAATTTAATCAATTAACTAAAATAGGCCATTTCGCTAATACAATTTCATCTAGATCTAAAATAGGCAATAATATCGTCGATTATTTCACTTTTGTTAAAAGATTAGAAACTAAAGGAAAATATAATATAAACTTTTTCGATTTTATAATTAATTTAAATGAATTTAAAAAAAAGAAATTTATACAAACTATGATTACCTATTATGACAATGTAAAAAATAAAAATAATACTAAAAATGAATATATCGTATTAAAAGAAATATATAATATCTGTATTAGTGCAATTAATATTATGAGACCATTAAATTGTATGGAAATTTATACAAAATATAAATCACAAAGAGTTTTAAATTTTTGTGCTGGATGGGGAGGATCTACTGTTGCAGCTGCTGTTTTAAATTTAAATACTTTTTATGGTATTGAAATTAATACTGATCTAAAACCTGATTATGATAATATGATAACATATTTGAAAACCAAATCTTCTACTCAATTTGAAATGCATTTCTGTGATGCATTAAATTTTGATTATTCCTCTATTATTTATGATACTGTATTTACATCTCCACCTTATTATTTTATAGAAAAATACGCAAATAATGTATCATATAAATCAAAAAAAGAAATGAATATACAATTTTATAAACCATTATTTAATAAAACATATAATGGACTTCAACAAAATGGATATTATATAATTAATGTTTGTAATGAAATATATAATACTGTATTAAAAGATTTATTGGGAGAAGCAAATGAAATCTTTCCTTTAAAAAAATCAAAAAGACAAAACAATTATACAGAAATGATTTATGTTTGGTTTAAAAAATAAGATTTATTTCACATTTATTACAAATTATATATTTGTAATAAATTATATAAATTTAATATAATTATTAATCATATTTAAAACAACTGTTTTGGGATTAGAAAATATACTAATAGTATACGGTTTTGAATGTATAATTTTATTTTTATTAATGGTTTTCATAATATATATAATAGTATTATTATTTTTATAATTAATTTCACCTTTATGTAATGCTAAATGAATATGATTATAATAATCATTTTTACCAGTAAATGATAAATAATAATCATATTTATATATTGTTTTATTATCTATGTGAATATTTCCATGCACGATTTTTTTCCAATTTGTAATAATATTATTTACAAATTGTATTTTACGTTTATAATAATTTTTGAATGTTTTATTTTTATTTATAAATTTATGTAATTTAGAATTCAAATTATGTAATTTAGAACTCATTATATTATATATATATAATTAAATAAATTAATATGTTCCTCCCATACCTATTTTGGAAGTAGTAGTAGCTTTAGATTTTACATTAATAAATGACGCATATTGAGGAGAATATTTATTAGGAATTTGAGAACGTTGAGGATGTTGAGGATATTGAGGATGTTGAGGATGTTGTTGAGGAGGAGGTTGAGGAGGCATCCAAACAGATGGTATTATTTTTTTATTTTCTTCATTAGGTTTTATAAATTTATTATATGCGTCTTGTTCAACTTCTTTTTGTTTATCATTAGCGATTTGCTTTAATAATTCTACAGGAACCTGTTTTTTCATAGAAATAAGATATTTAACCATATTTTCTTTTTTCTCTCTAGTTGTAGGATAATAAGGTATATTAGTCCAATCATTAGTAGATATAACAGTATTATTGGTTTGTTTAAATTTATCAGGATTAATAATTTTTCTTTTAGGTTCTCTTAAATCATAATTATAATATTCCTCTGAACCGAATTGTACACTTGTTAAAAATGTAGATATATTAATAAAAAATATTTTAGAATTATGAATAACAAATATATTATCAGTTGGATTATCAGATTTATCATTAATATTATATTTTAATTGTGTAATTGTATTTAATCCATCAATACCATTATCATTATCTCCTCTCCAAGGGTCTTTTTTACTAATAATTCTAGATATTCCATCAAATAATTGAAGAATTTCAGGACTACCGATATTATAAAAAATAGATCTATCAATTTTTAAACCAACAGATAGACATCTTTTTTGTAAAACATTATCTTCCATTCCCCATCCCCAAAATCCAGGAAACCCATTGGTTTTTTCAAAATCGTTTCCTTTCATTACAACTATTCCGCCTAATGCGTATTTATATCCATAATAATGTTTTACGATACCAGAGGTTGTTTCATAATCGAATATTTTATTAAAAGGTATAGTATCAACATCATTAAATATAAATGTAATATTTTTATAATGATTAGGATATTTATTTTTAACTGCTAAGAAACCTATATTTTTAACAGCGCCTCTATTAAATGTTCTAGCATCACATTGATGAGAGAAATATATTTCATAATTATCTTTATCTTCAAGAATAAAACTCATATATTTGCTAAAAAAGAATTTATGTTGAGTTCGATTTCTATATGGAACAATAAAGACTTTATTAGGTATTTTAATTTCTTCAATCATTTATATTTAATAAAGTAATTATTTTTAAAATTATAACTATTAATATTAATATTTAAAGAATTAATATTAATATTAATATATGTTATATCAATTAAGTATTTTAATACTATTAGTAAATTATAATATGACATATAATTTAAATAAAATATGCACTAATTGTAAATGGTTTTTACCATATAAACCATCCTATACGATAAATGATTCTGGAATATGTAATTATAACAATAATATTTATGAATATAAAAATACACAAACAATTATAACTGATTTTCTAAAAAATTTTAAAAATAATCAATTAAATGAAGAATATATATATTTAAATGAAATAAGTAATTTACTAATTGAATATGACGTATTAAATAATAATTGCTGTGGAGAAGTAAATGAACTATTAGATATTTATGAAAATGAAAAAGCAAAAAAAAAATTATATAATAAATTTTATAAATTAATTAATTATATCATTTAAACATAATTAATATTATATTTTTTTAAAATAACTATAGGTATTAAAGAATCATCTTTTGTAATCTTTTCTAATTTTTTAAAACATTTATTTATAGTAACTTCACTTGTTTCACTAACATTTTTAATATCTTTTTTTGAAATATTTAATTTACATATTTGAGATATAAAATATACCACTCCTGCAGCAATAGATGGAGGAGTGTTTTCAGGCATAATATCTAATTTTTCAATTTTCATTGATATAAATTTACATAATTTAGTTAATTCAGTATTAATATTCAGTTTACTACAATATCTTTCAATAAATGAATCTGGAGTAGTTTTTCCTAAATTAGTTTTCTCTTTATTATCCATATCTTTTTCTAAATTATTAATAATTGATAAAGCATTTTTACATCCTTTTGTTGCACTTGTTATATCTAACTTAAATATTAAAGCTATTTCTTTAGCAGTTCTCGGATAATTATTTACTCTACATGATATGTAAATAGAAGCTGCTATAATACCATCTCTATTATCTCCTCTAAATGTTAAATCACATTCTGATATTTTTTTATGATATATAATAGCATCATCTATGATCATTTTTGGAATTCCTCCATTTTGTGCCATAACTGTAATTATTTGAAATTCATCATATTGAGATTTCTCTTTATAAGGCATTGATTGCCATTCCGCATATCGTCTTATTTTTCGCATTTCATAAGACATTGAACCAATACATAACACTTTACAACCATATGAAGATTCTTGTAAAAGCGGATTTATAGGCATTCCACATCTAGTTGGATCTGAATGTTGATTATCATCTGCTCCATAATATCTCCATTCAGCAGTTTGATCTACTAAATCTTTATAAATAATTCCACATCGTGTATTAGTACAAGTCAAAAAACCTTCTTCTGAAAATGCTAAACTACTTTCACATCTTTCACAAAATTCTCTATTTTTAGAACCATACATACATTCTAGTGAAATCGGCAATTTATCCGGATTGTCGATTTCTGAATCAAAAATATTCCATAATTCTGTTTTATTTATATTATTATTTTTTCGTTTTTGACTTTTGTCTTTATTCATTGTTTTTATGTATGTTCTATTATATAATATAATTTTAATTCAATTTTATTTATATATTTAATATATATTAAATAGTATATGGGAAATATGAATTCTAATAATTTAGAAAAATCAACAAGTGATAACTTATATGATATAATTGATAGTATCGCTACTTATTATATTTTAACTATGAATTTTAACAGTTTAGAAAAACTTTCTCAAAAAACCTATTGTGATAAATTAATTATTCTTACATCTGAAATAATTAATAACAATTTTAATAATATGGAAGTTGAACTTATCTCTCAAAAAATAAAAGACGGTATTCCTGTTAATATTTCTACTAAAGAAAATATTTCTTATATTAATAAAGATAATCTTGATAATATATCAATTGATAGTGATAAAAAACAAAAAATATGTATTGAAATCGCCAAATTTTATGTTAAAATAGCACATATATTTGCTGCTATTGTTATGACCATAAATCCAGTATATACATATGAAAATGAAAATGGAACAACTATTAAAACTGAATTATTAAAAAAAGATACAATCCCTAAAAATGCAAATACGAAATTATTACAATTGAATTTATGTAATAATAAAATTAATGAATTAAAACATAAACTATTTACTGATACAACCACAAATGATATAATTATTCAACCTACAATATGTTCTACTGGAGCTGATGAAATTAATACATCAAATAATACATCAAATAATACATCAAATACACTTTTAGATGAACCTGGAATTACAGAACTTATGGATTTGTATCTCGATGATAATTATGATTTTTCTACAGGTAAATTTATGGGAATGACTGAAACTACTAAAACTCAATTTCGTAAAGATTTACAATTATTTTATACTTCTTTTACAGGTAATATAAATATGCCTCCTGAAATAAATAAATTTAGTGATATTAAATTAAAAGATTATAATAAAACCTCTTTTTGTGAAAAATCCAATTCTGGAATTCAACAACAATATATACTTAATAAAAAAGATGAGCTATTTATTAAATATGCTGAAAATATACAACAAATGATAAAACGAGCATCTGAAAATCAATCTAAATTATTAAGTATTATTAATGAATTGTTTATTTATAAAATTGACTCCAACTCAACTAAATCAATTATAAAAATTAATAATAAATTAACTAATGCTAATTTAGACAAAATTATTATAAAATCACGACAATTAATTATTAATTTATATATTACGTGTGAAATGGATTATCTTAAAGGTATTAAATTATACGATGCAATAGTTCAATCTAAAATATTTGAAACTACATATAAACAAATTACACAACACGAAATAGATGCTTCTAAAATGATATCAGAAATTAAACAAATTGTAAAACCAGGATTTATAGATTCATTATTTAAACCGCCATTACAACCTTCTACTAAATTAACACAAATTAACACAATTTTACATCCATCTCTAGATCCAACTCAATCTTCAACTATAAATCCATCACCAACTCAATCTTCAATACATATTTAATTATATTTATTATTTAATATATATTTATGAAGCTGAAGCTGCGGCAGAACGACCTGCGGCGGCAGCGGCGGAAGCGGCGGCAGAAGCTGCTGCTGCGGCAGAACGACCTGCGGCAGCAGAACGACCCGCAGCGGCAGAAGCGGCAGCGTGTGCTGAAGCGGCACTAGATGCACTTCTTGCACTAGCAGCTTTTGCCGCTGCGTGTGCGGCTGATTTTGCTGCTGCATGAGCAGTTGCAAATCTTGATGCTGCAACACTTGCTGTAGCTTTAACTCTTCTAGCGGCAGCTTTATTTGCATGAGATACACGACGAGTTCCTCTTCCTTTTCTTCTTCTTCCTCCTCTGGTTGCCATTATATATTATATATATATAAAAAAATTTTTTTATAAATTTAAAATTATTAATTCTAAACTTTAATTCAAACTTTAATTCTAAACTAATCCTAAAATAATTAATTTTAAACTAATTAATCCTAAACTAATTAATCCTAAACTAATTAATCCTAAACTAATTAATCCTAAACTAATTAATCCTAAACTAATTAATCCTAAACTAATTAATCCTAAACTAACACTCTAAACTAACACTCTAAACTAATAAATTAAAACTAATTTAAATAATAATTATTAAAAATAAATTATTTAAACTTATGTTCTATTTGATCTAAAACTTCATCACCATAAATTAAATTTCCTGAAGGTTTATATGATTTTATAGGAGTATATTCCTTTTTATTAATTTGTTTAGATTTATTTAACACATCATCCGCTTTTTTTAAATTAAAAACATTATCAATATTATTTTCATTTAATATTTTTAAATTATCATCTTCTTCAATTTGTTGTTCTCCATATTCATTAATAATAATACCTGTTTTTTTTTTCAATTCTGTTCTAACATATGAAGGTACATAATGTATCCAAGATATAAATAATAAATTTGGATGAATATAACGTACAATAAATCCATTAGTTTTCAATTTATCAATTAAATATGCTATACAAGCCGCTTGATCAAACTTTGGAACTCCAATAATAATTTCAGGAACTAAAAACCAACTGAAATGTTCATCTTTTTTTTGTCTAGAGATAGTTTTAATTCTGATATGAATACGATTTAAAATTTTATTAAATAATGATAATTTAAATAAATCTTGTTGATGTTTTTTTTCATATAATTCATCAATATTCAGTTTTTCAGAAAAGTCATCAATATTTTCTAATGTAAATATATTAGCCATTAAATTGATTTTAGAAAAAAACTTATTAAAATTAATGTATTAATAATAATACATTAAATGACAATTAAACATTTAGTAATTTCAGGAGGTGGACCGATTTTAATTCAAGTATTAGCCGCGATTCAATATTTAGAAACACACAATTTTTTAAATATGTCAAATATAAAATCCATATATGGTACATCTGCAGGAGCAATTATAGGAACCATATTGTGCCTTAATTATGATTTTGAAACAATAAATGATTATATTATAAAACGTCCGTGGAATGATGTATTTACAATTAAAGTTCAAAATATATTTGATGCTTATACTCAAAAAGGTATATTTAATATAAAAACGATAGAGAAATGTTTTAAACCATTATTTGATGCTAAAGATATTGATATAAATATAAATTTAGAAGATTTTTATAAATTATCAAATATAGAATTGCATTTATATACATTTGAAATAAACGAATATAAAATAGAAGATATTTCTTATATAAGTCATCCGAAATTATCCTTAATGATTGCAATTCAAATGACGTGTGGATTACCAATTTTAATTTCACCTGTTTGTATAGATGATAAATGTTATATTGATGGTGGTGTAAAATGTAATTACCCTTTAAATTATTGTATTGAAACGTGTAATAATTCAGATGAAATATTAGGATTTAAAAATAAATATAAAAACGAAATAAATAACATTAATAAAAAATCAACATTAATAGATTTTTTATTTAATTTTTTATTTAAAGCTGTATTTAGTATTAATACAGATGATAAACAGATTGATTTAAAATATGAAATAATATGTCATGCGGAATCATTAAATATTGATATGTTACATAATGTGTTAAGTAACATAGATGTTAGAAAAGAACTATTTAATATTGGAACTCAAAATGCTACCAATTATTTAAATAAATTAAATAATCCTATTTAAAGAATAAATAAAGTATTTAATATTCCTATTTAAAGAATAAATAAAGTATTTAATATTCCTATTTAAAGAATAAATAAAGTATTTAATAATCCTATTTAAAGAACTGTATTTAAAAATTGAGTTAAAGTCACTTTCGTAGGTTTTGCATCATATTCAATCACTTGTCCTTCTTTTAATAACTTAATCGTAGGATAACCTTCTACACTATATAAATTCATCATTTTATCTACTTCTGCTGTTTCTTCAGAACAATTGATTTCTGTAAAAATAATATGATAACCATTTATTTTCTTATCTTGATATTCACTTTTTAATTCATCCCAAATAGGTTTTGCAGTTTTACAATGAGGACACCAATTCGCAAAGAAAAATAATAATTCAGCACTTTTATTTTCTTGCGAATTATTCGAACTCGATTTTATTTGAGGAGAAACATAATAATAATTATAAATTATTATACTTAAAATAAAACCAATTATAACAACACTACTCATTATTAATATATTTTTAATATTAAATATACTTTTTTGTATAGACGACGATTCACCACCAGATGTAACATTTCCAAACCTCATCATTATATTGTATATATAATATATTATTAACATATTCTTTTAACGAATCTAAATTAGATATTATATATTATATATTATAACCACTATATTACTAATAATTAAATACTTATTTATTATTATTTTATATTATTGTTTTAACTAAATCATTTATATATACTTTAATACATCCTTTTAATTACAAAAATAAGTAATAATCCTATAAAAAATGTAAATACATAACTACACATAATATTCATATTTATTTGTGATTTTACTTCTTCCGTACTTGAAGAATCATTCGCTATTTTTAATAAATTAGTTTGTTTATTATTTAAATATATTATATAAATAAGTAAACATATTACAAATATTTTCATCAATACAGATATTGATGAAAAATATTTTAATGGACTAATTATAAATATTATTATTATTATTATTGATATAATAGAACAAAAACATATTTGTTTTGTTACATCAGTAAATATTGTTAAATTAAATGGAGTATTTAAATTCATATATTATATATATATTAAAATCATTTTATTTTTATTATTTTTATTGTAGTATATTATAATGAAACATACTTATTATAATAATAATAATCACAATAAAACCAAAAAAGTATTTTCTAAAAAACATTTTAATTCTGGTGAAGGATTTTTAACAAATGTGTGGGGACCTTTAATGTGGACTTATCTTCATATTATGAGTTTTAATTATCCAAATAATCCTACTATGGAAAATAAAATGCATTATAGACAATTTATTTTAAGTCTTCAATATGTATTACCATGTAAATACTGTAGAATTAATTTTACTAATTTCTTAAAAAAACATCCATTAAAAATGACTCATATGAGTAATAGAAATACTTTTTCACGATATATATATCAACTTCACGAATCTATTAATACAATTTTACATAAAAAATCAAATCTTACTTATTCACAAGTTAGAGAAAGATACGAACATTTACGATCTAGATGTATTGATGAACCACCACCACCATTACCAATAACATCCAAAAATATTACATTGAAAAAAAAAGAAAAAGGATGCACTGAATCTTTATATGGTAAAAAATCTAAATGTATTATTAATATTGTTCCACAAGAATATAAAAGTAAAACTTTTAATATTGATAAAAAATGTATATCTAAAAAAAATAAATTTAAATTATAAATTATAAATTATAAATTAAATACACTTTTATTAATTCATTTATTTTTTCTCTCTTGTATATCTAATTCTTTTTCTATATATTCATTATTTTTTTTTAATTGTTGTATTCTTTCTTTAACAGTTAATTTTTTTGAATTTTTAGGACTACCTGGACTTAAACTACTTTGACTTGAATCTGATTTAAACCCTGTACTAAAAGAATTTCTAGTTTTATTTGTTCTTTTCTCTTTTCTCTCTAATTTTTTTAGTGTTTTAAATTTCTTTAAATACATTTCATCATTGTTCTTTTTTAATGTATCTAATTGTTTCTCTACATTATTTGTTTCAACTTCAATTTCTTTTGCATCACGTATTAATTTTTTTAAAATATCTATTTTTTTAGAATTACGAGAAGTTGGCAATTTTAAAGATAATTTTTTTGAATTTTTAGGACTACCTGGACTTAAACTACTTTGACTTGAATCTGATTTAAACCCTGTACTAAAAGAATTTCTAGTTTTATTTGTTCTTTTCTCTTTTCTCTCTAATTTTTTTAGTGTTTTAAATTTCTTTAAATACATTTCATCATTGTTCTTTTTTAATGTATCTAATTGTTTCTCTACATTATTTGTTTCAACTTCAATTTCTTTTGCATCACGTATTAATTTTTTTAAAATATCTATTTTTTTAGAATTACGAGAAGTTGGAAATTTTAAAGATAAAATACTTTTTTGTTTTTTTGTTATATCTTCTAATTCTTCTTCCATTTTTTTATAATGTTTATCAAATGAATCATTTTTTGCTAAAGATACTGGTGATGATGGTTTTGAATTATGTGATGATAAACTTGAATATGAGTCAGTTTTATACGACTTAAAAGGTGATTTTTTTGCTAAAAGTTCTAATTCTTCTTCCATTTTTCGATAATTTTTATCAAATGAATTATTTTTTGCTAAAGATACTCGTGATGATGGTTTTGAATTATGTGATGATAAACTTGAATATGAGTCAGATTTATACGACTTATCAAAAGGTAATTTTTTTGCAAAATTATCTAATTCTTTTTGCATTTTTCGATATTTTTTATTACGTATTGATGTTGATGAGTGAGTTTTATTTGTTGGTTTTATTTTTCTTGATTTTATATTTCTTGATTTTATATATTTTGGTTTTCTATTACTTAAAGATGATGACGATGATAAACTATTTATTTGTTTTTCTCTTAATTTTCTTAATTTTTTTGTAAGTGCTCTTGTGTTAAGTATTTTACTTTTTATATGTACAGATAATTTATCTGAACTTTTAGAACTTAAACTAGGAGTTCTTACTGTAAATAAAGATGAACCTTTTGAACTTCTAGAACCTCTTGAACTTAAACTTCTACTTCTTCTTTTAGAACTTCTAGAACCTCTTGAACTTTTAGAACTTAAACTAGGTGTTCTTACTGTAAATAAAGATGAACCTTTTGAACTTCTAGAACCTCTTGAACTTAAACTTCTACTTCTTCTTTTAGAACTTCTAGAACCTCTTGAACTTTTAGAACTTAAACTAGGTGTTCTTACTGTAAATAAAGATGAACCTTTTGAACTTCTAGAACCTCTTGAACTTAAACTTCTACTTCTTCTTTTAGAACTTCTAGAACCTCTTGAACTTTTAGAACTTAAACTAGGTGTTCCTACTGTAAATAAAGATGAACCTTTTGAACTTCTAGAACCTCTTGAACTTAAACTTCTACTTCTTCTTTTAGAACTTCTAGAACCTCTTGAACTTTTAGAACTTAAACTAGGTGTTCCTACTGTAAATAAAGATGAACCTTTTGAACTTCTAGAACCTCTTGAACTTAAACTTCTACTTCTTCTTTTAGAACTTCTAGAACCTCTTGAACTTTTAGAACTTAAACTAGGTGTTCCTACTGTAAATAAAGATGAACCTTTTGAACTAGATCTAGAACCTCTAGAACTTAAACTTCTACTTCTTCTTCTAGAACTTCTAGAACCTCTTGAACTTTTAGAACTTAAACTAGGTGTTCCTACTGTAAATAAAGATGAACCTTTTGAACTAGATCTAGAACTTTTAGAATTAGAAAAATCAGATGTTCCTAATAATGATGGATTTGAACTTTTAGAATTAGAAAAATCAGATGTTCCTAATAATGATGGATTTGAACTTCTTGATTTTATATTTCTTGATTTTATATATTTTGGTTTTCTATTACTTAAAGATGATGACGACGATAAACTATTTATTTGTTTTTCTCTTAATTTTCTTAATTTTTTTGTAAGTGATCTTGCGTTAAGTATTTTACTTTTAATATATGGACGGAATCTTTTTGATTTATTATAACCATATTTTTCTATTCTTGATTTTGGTAATGAAGACAAATATTGTCGTCTTGATTTTCTCATATGTGACAATCTTGAACTAGATTTAGAACCTCTGGAACTTAAACTTCTACTTCTTCTAGAACTTAATGAACCTCTAGAACTTAAACTTTTAGTAGAACCTCTAGAACTTAAACTTTTAGTAGAACCTTTAGAACTTAAACTTCTACTTCTTCTTCTATTTAAACTTCTTCTAGAACTTAAACTACTTTTAGAACCTCTAGATCCTCTAGATCCTCTAGAACTTAAACTTAAACTTCTTATAAAAGAACCTAAACTTTTCATAGAATTTATAGAACTTAAACTTTTAGTAGAACCTTTAGAACTTAAACTTTTAGTAGAACCTCTAGAACTTAAACTTAAACTTCTTCTTCTTCTATTTAAACTTCTTCTAGAACTTAATGAACCTCTAGAACTTAAACTTTTAGTAGAACTTCTAGATCCTCTAGAACTTAAACTTAAACTTCTTATAAAAGAACCTAAAGTTTTCATAGAATTTATAGAACTTAAACTTTTAGTAGAACCTCTAGATCCTCTAGAATTTCTAGAACCTCTAGAACTTAAACTTTTAGTAGAACCTCTAGAACTTAAACTTCTAGTAGAACCTCTAGAACTTAAACTTCTAGTAGAACCTCTAGAACTTAAACTTCTAGTTCTTAATCTTCTTCTAAATATATAACAATTTCTATCATAACATTTCCTCATTCCATTATTACAACGTCTAGAATTTAAGTTTGTTTTTAATACACGATTTTTACATAATCCATCAAAACACCTCCTAGAATTATTTGGACATCTTCTGATTCCATACATTATTATACAATATTATAATATTATATTACATTCCAAATGATGAAAAATCATTTAATACAGGAGCAGGAAGATAATCATTATTAATAGCATTATAGTTAGGAACTTTTTTACATTCAAATGATGATTCAGGACAACGTGCACAAGCAGGACAAGCAGGACAAGGTTTTTGTCTAGGATATGTAGATGATTTTGGACAAACAGGACAAACAGGAGGAACCACTTGAGATTTAAGAATATATAAATCTGCATTATTAGGTGAAATTTGACTACCAGGTATTCCATAAGGTAATGAACTATTATAAGGATTATAAGCAGCAGTTCCAGTAGAAGTAGTTCCAGTAGAAGTAGTTCCAGTAGCAGTAGTTCCAGCTACGGTAGTTCCATTAGGTCCTTGTGCGTAATATGCGGTATTACCTTGAGGTCCAGTTACAGATCCGGCACTACCTCCATTAGCACCATAATATTGTGTAGAAGAAGTATTATAAGGATTATAAGTATTTGTAGCAGTAGTTCCAGCTACGGTAGTTCCATTAGGTCCTTGTGCGTAATATGCGGTATTACCTTGAGGTCCAGTTACAGATCCGGCACTACCTCCATTAGCACCATAATATTGTGTAGAAGAAGTGTTATAAGGATTATAAGAAGTATCATATGAATTATAAGAAGTATCATAATAATTATAAGAAGTATCTGTAGTTCCAGTAATAGTAGTTCCATTAGGTCCTTGTGCGTAATATGCGGTATTACCTTGAGAACCAGTTACAGAACCAGCACTAGCACCATTTTGTCCTTGATAAGATAAAGCAGTAGAATTAGTTTGTATAGGATAACCAGTGCTACCATAATATTGAGTAGAAGAAGTATTATTCGGATTAGAATAACTACCGGATTGTGTATAAGTATAACTGCCTGAAGAAGTTTGAACTTGAATAGCTTTTTGTCCATTATTCGCATTAACTACAGTAGCAGTATCTCCATTAGGTCCGTAAAATTTAGTAGCAGTTCCATTATTACCAATGTAATTAGTATAATTTTCAGTTGTAGATGCATTACTAGATGATTGAGATGTGAATGTGATAGGTGATTGTCCATTAGCAAATGTAATTTGTAAAGACTGTGTTCCATCACTATTAGTAATAACTACAACAGTCCCTCCATTAGAACCATAAAATGTAGAACCATTAGTTAATTCGGCAGATGATGATTTATAGTGATTATAATTATCATAAGGTACATTAGATGTAGATGTAGTAGATGTTGTAGATGATGTAGTATTATTATTTTTATTATTGCGAATATTTGATACATTAGTATTATTAGTAAAATTTTCAGTATTACTATTACAATTACCTCCTAAAAAAGAACATAAAACTAATCCTAATAATAAAATCAAAAAAAGAAATAATGCTTCAGTATTCATTGTATAATTTATAGAGTGAAAAAAGTTTAAAATTAAATTAAATAGATTAAAAAGATAATATATATATTATAATAATGAAAAAAGGAATTAATGAATTTGAATTAAATAAAAATATAAAAAATAAAATAAAAATACCTTCTACACAACAAGTCTTAAAAAAATATTATAATAAAGATGAAGTATATGAGATAGGTGTAGATGAAGTAGGAAGAGGTCCATTATTTGGAAGAGTTTATACAGCAGCTGTAATTTTACCTAAAGATGATAGTTTTGATTATTCAAAAATAAAAGATAGTAAAAAATTTCATTCAAAAAAAAAAATAGAAGAAGTGTCGAATTATATAAAAACAAATGCATTAGCTTGGTATATAAGTTATGAAAATGAGAATAAAATAGATGAAATAAATATTTTACAAGCAACTCAATTATCAATGCATAATTCTATATATGAAATAATAAAATTGTTAAACTTAAAAGAAAATAAAAGAGAGAATATATATAATTTATTAATTGATGGAAATTATTTTAATCCGTTATCAATAATTGATAAAGATACTGATAAAAGTGTAATTATACCATATAAAACAATTATAAATGGAGATAATACATATGCGTGTATTGCTGCAGCATCGATATTAGCAAAAGTAGAAAGGGATAATTATATAAATGAGTTATGTATAGAAAATCCATTTTTAGAAATAAATTATGGTATAAATTCAAATAAAGGTTATGGTACAAAAAAACATATAGATGGAATAAAAAAGAATGGTATAACTATTTGGCATAGAAAGAGTTTTGGAATTTGTAAAAAAATGTAAAAAAAAATAATATATATAAATAAAATTGAATTCAAATTATAATAACACTTAAAAGAATAAACTAAAAGATAATAATGAAAGTGTTTGTTTTTGATACAGAAACAACAGGTCTTCCAAAAATAAAAATAATAAATCCAGATACTTTAGATTTATGGCCACATATAGTTCAATTAAGTTTTTTAATTTATGATACTGAAAAGAATGATATAATAAAATCATATGATGAAATAGTTAAAATTCCTGAAAGTATAATAATTTCAAAAGAAGTTTCAAATATACACGGTATAACAAATAAAATTTCAACTAAACAAGGAAAATTATTACATAATATATTAGAAGAATTTTTTAATAATTTAAAAAATGTAGATAAGATAGTAGGTCATAATGTATTATTTGATATAAATATGTTAAAAATAGAAATTTTAAGAATTATTTATATAAATCCAGATAATTTATCTGTAGATATAATAAAAAAATATAAAAGTTATTTCTATTTATTAACAAATTATAAAAATATTTCGTGTACTTTACAAGATTCAATTGAATTATGTAATATACAATTAACTAATAAGTTTGGACAATCTTATTTAAAATTTCCCAAATTAATTGAATTACACGAAAAATTATTTGAATCAATTCCAAAGAATTTACATAATTCATATAATGATATTTTAATAACATTGCGTTGTTTTATGAAATTGAAGTATGATATTGATTTAATGAAACATTGTAAAAAATTTAAAAAATTAATAAAACTGTTAGAATTATTATAAATATTATAAAAATAATAAATTGAGAGATATGTAAAAGTATTTTAATTATATAATAATAATAATAATAATAAATAGATTGATGGTATAAGTATTTAAATTTAAATAATATTAAATTTAAATACTTATGAATTATATAATAATAAATAATAAATAATATTATGCAGAACACATTTCACATATTTCATCAACAGCATCTGTATCTGTATCAGTATTAATTTGAGTAGGTTCAATAGTAAATTGTTGTGCTTGATGTTTCGCTTTTCTTCTTAAATAATAAATGCCTGTTTTAAGTCCTTTTTTCCAAGAATAAAAATGCATAGAAGTTAAAGAATTATAATTCGGATCTTCTAACCATAAATTTAAACTTTGACTTTGACAAATAAAAGCGCCTCTATCAGCAGCCATATCAATAAGATTTTTCATAGGTATTTCCCAAACAATTTTATATTTATCACGAATATGTTGAGATAATATAGTCAATTGTTGAATAGAACCTTTATTAGCGATAATATTATTTTTTATTTGTTCATTCCATAATCCTAAATCAGTTAATTCTTTCATTAAATATTTATTAATAACAACGAATTCTCCAGCTAATGTGCGTCTAGTATATAAATTGCTGGTAATAGGTTCAAAACATTCATTAAATCCAAGAATTTGAGATGTAGATGCAGTAGGCATAGGGGCAACAAGTAATGAATTTCGAATACCATTTTTAATAATGGATTCTTTGAGTGTATCCCAATCATAACGATCACTAGGTTTAACATTCCATAAATCAAATTGAAGAATTCCTTTTGATGCCGGAGAACCTTTAAATGAAGAATACGCACCAACAAAATCGGTAGTATATTTCATACGATTTTGTGTATAATTAGTATCACTTGAATATAAAGAATTAAATTCAACCACTTTTTTAATATATTCTAAATGATCATAATGATTTAATATTTTATTAAACAACTCTAGTTTATTATTATTTTGAATACATTCAATTACTTTGATTTTTCGTTCAATTGCGATTTCATTACTTTTTTCTAATGAAGCGTGATAAATAGTTTCAAAAATAAATTTATTTAATTCTACTGCTTGCTGAGAACAAAATGAAATATCCATCATAATAAAAACATCAGCTAATCCTTGTATTCCAATACCAATTGGTCTATGTTTAAAATTACTAGCTTTTGTTTTTTCAGTAGGATAAAAATTTATATCAATAACTTTATTTAAATTATTGGTAATAACTTTTGTAACTGTATGAAGTTTCTCATAATCGAATTGTTTAGTTTCTAGATTAACAAATGAAGGTAAAGCAATAGAAGCTAAATTACAAACTGCGGTTTCATTTTTATCAGAATATTCTAAAATTTCACAACATAAATTGGAACTTTTAATAGTTCCCAAATTTTGTTGATTTGATTTTTGATTGGAAGCATCTTTATATAAGATATAAGGTGTGCCGGTTTCCATTTGAGAATCTAATATTTTAAACCATAAATCTCGTGCATTAACTATTTTACGTGCTTTACCTTCTAATTCATATTTTTCATATAATTGGTTGAATTTAGTTCCATATACATCAGATAATCCAGGACATTCATTAGGACAAAATAAAGACCATTTAGAATTATTTTTGACACGTTCCATAAAAAGGTCTGAAATCCATAAAGCATAAAATAAATCTCTAGCTTTTAATTCTTCATCACCGTGATTTTTTTTTAATTCTAGAAAATCTTCTATATCACCGTGCCAGGGTTCTACATAAATAGCAAATGATCCATTTCTTTTTCCAGATTGATTTACATAACGTGCAGTACTATTAAATACACGTAACATAGGAACTATACCAGATGTTTTTCCATTTGTTCCTTGAATATGTGAATCTTTACATCTTATATTATGAATATGTAAACCTATTCCTCCAGAATATTTTGAAATTAAAGCACAATCTTTTAATGTATTATAAATACCATCAATACTATCTTCTTCCATTTGAATTAAATAGCAACTGGATAATTGTGGATTTGGAGTACCACAATTAAAAAGAGTAGGTGTTGCGTGAGTAAAATATTTTAATGACATTAAATCATATGTTTCTTTTATTAATTCAAGACTTTTTTCATAATTATTTATATCTCCATGAATTCCTATTGCTACACGCATCCACATATATTGAGGTGTTTCTACAATTTTATTATTCAATTTAAATAAATATGCTTTTTCCAAAGTTTTAAATCCAAAATAATCAATTAAAAAATCTCTTTTATGATCTATCATATCATCAATTTTATTTAAATTACAATTTACGAAATTCATTAATTCTTCTGATATTAATGGTTTTTTCTCTCCTGTAAAATTAGTAAAATTATATAAAGATAACATAACATTTGAAAATAACAAATCTGTATTTTTTTGATGATTTGATATAATAATATGAGCTGATAATATGGCATAATCATTATTTATAGTAGATAATGAAGCGCATTGTTCTGCAGTTAATTCATCTATTTTTGAAGTTGGTATAGTATCATATAATTGGTCAATTACTTTCATTATAAGTGAAGAATAATTAATATGAATATTCGCTTCTAATCCGATTTTTTTTACTCTCTCTAATATTTTATCAAATGAAACTTCTTGAAGAGAACCATCACGTTTAGTCACACGCATTTCTCCGGAATAATCCATTTATTATATTATTATATATATATATATAGTTTTAAATTGATTTTAGTATATTAATTACAGTTATATATTATTTAATATATTATTAAATATATATTATATATATGTATCCAAAATTATATTTATTTATTATTGTAATATTAGCTCTTGGATTACCTATATTTATTCCATTTAATAAATTAGAAGGATATTCTAATTATACTTTAGATATGGAAATGGGAAAATTTCCTGAATCAGTAACTAATGTACTAGTTCAAGATACATATCCATCAATTGGAAAAAATCAAGTTTCAGATGAAACATCTAACAAAATGTGGTGGCGCTATCCTACATTTCAGGTAGGATCATATTCACAAATTACAAATAATATTAGATACCCATACAATCCAGATGATGCTAGATGCACCGCAGGTGATATGTGTTATGCTACATATAAAAATAAAGGATTACATACTAATTATATAAAACCTCTACCACCAGTTAATTCTACATGTGGTGGAACACGTGTAGGTTATTTTACAACATAATTTTTATACTATTGTATATTTATTTAAATAAGTATTTTATAAAATACTAAATAAAATTATAATAATCATATAATACAGTTATTTCTTTAAATTATTATATTTAACTAAAATTATATAAAGGTTAAAATTCAGGTATAATATGGACGGAGCGGATTCAATTACTTATATTTTAAAAAATAATATTGAAGGAGATATTGTTGAATGTGGTGTAGAAAGTGGACTTTTTGAACATATATGGATAAATGAATTAATGAAAAATAATGTTGTTCGCGATATATATCTATATGACACATTTGGGGGATTAGTGGAACCATCGGATAATGACTATACATGCAAAGATACTCAACTTTATCAAATGAATAAAGATGAAGTTTACAACACTTGGAAAAGTAAAATAATTGATGAAAATACAAATGGGTGGTGTTATGTGCCTTTACAACATGTTAAAAATAGATTAAATTCAACTGGTTATCCACAAGATAAATTACATTATATAGTAGGTGATGTAATGGAAACATTGAAAGACAAGGCAAATATTCCTGAAAAAATAGCAATATTGCGATTGGACACTGATTGGTATGAATCAAGTAAATATGAACTAGAACAAATGTATGATAATGTTGTAAGTGGAGGAGTCATAATATTTGACGACTATTATCATTGGAATGGGCAAAGAAAAGCAACTGATGATTTTTTTGCGAGTAAAAATTTGAAGTATGATTTTGTAAATATAGGTAATAACAAAACGTCGGCTATTATAAAAATTGTTTAAAAATTGTTTTTTTAATAGATTAAAAAATATTTCCAAATAATGAATTATTTGGAAATATTATGGAATTTTCACTACAAAATATACAACCTAATATTCTCTCTAACAACATTTATCAGGTAAAATGTAAAATAATTTTAATTTAATTTAATTTAATTTAATTATTTTATTAAATTTTAATAAACAACCTGTTTCCTGAATTGATTCTTGTTTATATTCTTTTTTAATTCTTTTTTTAGGAGCTCTATGTTCATATCCAGTTAAACGTTCTAATTCAATTATATTCCATATTTTAGTTAATTGATCTATATTATTTTTAAACCAATTTTTATCTCTTAATACTAGAATACAACTTATTTTTTCTAATTTCCAATAAATATATTTTACATAAATATAATTATATTTATCCGATTGATATAAAGCAATAGATTCTTCTTCCCATTGATCAATTTCAGCAGAATATTTTAAATTTAAAGGTTTATATAAATAAAATGGAGAACCTTCTTTTTTATGAAAATGTATTATAATACCTTTTTGTTTTCCATCTGCAGAAATAGTTGTATCTATTTCAGTTATATCTTTATCTTTATCTTTATCTTTATCTTCTGGTTCATTAGTATCTATAATTGTATTAATATTTGTAATTATATCTTCATCATAACTATATTTATCTAAATATTCAATAAATTTTGTTTCTAAAAAGTCACATTCATTTAAATTACATACTTCCATTTGAAGTTGCATTTGAACCCAATATTCTTTTTTTGGAATACCTGTTATTTCACGACTAACTACATTTTTTATTTCTATCATCCGTCCATAAAGATTGGATGATTTATCATCATTAATTCCATCTGGTGATGCTCCTATAAATTTATATATAGGATGTTGAATACATCCAAAATCATATAATTCTGTTTTATATTTATTTTCATAAATTAAAACTGAAACTGGTTCATATTTTTGTCCCCAATGTAACGAAGTATTTGTATTAATCATTTTAATTTCACCTATATCTTCATTAAACATTTTAATAGGTTGACATTTTTCATATATTAATTGATTTATTGTTGCTTGACTTTCAAATACTTTATATGCGTTACTTGCTGTAATTAAATTATGTCTAAAAGAATACCATTCAGGTGTTCTTTGAGTTGGTTGTTGAATATTTTTTAAATTATGAATGATATTTTCAATAATATCAACTTGATTTTCATTTTCTACTGTATCCTTTATTGTATCTTTTATTGTATCTTTTATTGTATCAGGATAAAATGTATTAATGTAAATATTAAAAGTATATTCTATAATATTATTAATATTATTTTCAATAATATCATTTATATTATTTATATTATGATATTGTTTTTGTATAAAAATAATATAATCTTCTATCTGAAGATAATATAAATCTTGAATATCTTCTAATAAAATATTATAAAAACCAACATTATTTATAATATGTGGATTATATTTAATATAATCATCGATTAGATAAAAGAAAATTTCAATTAATTCAAGTATATGTTCTTCTGAAAAAATATATTTTTGTATATCTATAGAATCTTTATCTTCATATTCGATTTCATATTCTTCTTCATCTTCTTCATCTTCTTCATCTTCTTCATCTTCATCTTTTTCATCTTCTTCATTATCATTATCAATATCAATAGTTTTTTTTACATTATTTTTGAAATTATTATAAGCATCAGATATAATATTTTGTAATTCTATCAATTGTTTTAATTCGTTGATAAACATAATATATATATATAACTTTAACTGTTTTTAATATAATTAATAAATTATATAATAGAATTACATTCTGGTATTTTATCATTAATTAATAATTTATTTCGTATTGTAATTGAATTTTTTTTAACTGAAAGTGATTTTAATGTTGAAACACGTTTATCAATATTTTTTAATGTAAAATGTTTAGAAATTTTAGTATATGTTAAAGCAGGAATTTCTTTAATAAGTCCATCTGTTTTATTATAAACAACATCTTTTACTCTTAATAATTTTTTTTTATCTAAACAATCCTTTAAAAAAATAATTAATAAATTAGTTTCTTCTTCATTTAAATTATTTATATTTTTATATAAATCCACAAATTCTAATAATTTTTTAGTTTTAATAGTTTTATTTAATTTACACCAAGGTTCATTACTATTATTTATCATTTCCTCTTCAAGATATTTATCTAAATTATGTATATCATTAGATGATTTGGTTTCATTAAATGGAATTCCATTTAATAACATTGTTTTATATTTAATATTTTTAAGTTCTTGACATTCCATATCATTATTCTCTTTAACAGTAATTTCTTCCATATTGTATATATTAATATATAAATAGAGTTTAACTCTATTTTTTTTAATATTTAAATATTTATAATTTAAATATTATTTTTTATATTATATAATGGAAAACAATTTAAACAATACAAATACAAATATCAATATCGAAAACAACTTAAACAATAAAAATATCAATATTATTGATAATACACGTACACATAAAACAGTAATACCTACAATTAAAAAAATAAAAAAACGAGTTGTCACTAAAAATTGGAAATTTGCACCTGAATATTTTGATTATACAAATCAATTAAAATTAATAAATGATATTTTAAATAATAATTTAGCTGATAATATAACTAATATTATTATTCAACAAATTAATACTAAAATATATGGATATAAACAACAAGATATTTTAAAAAAACGATTTAATGAAATCGAATTTTTAAATTTCGATTTTATTATTCATAAAATGATTGAATGTGAATTAAAATGTCGTTATTGTAAAATTGAAATGAATGTATTATATGATATCTCTAGAGAGATAAAACAATGGTCTGTTGATAGAATTGATAATACACTTGGACATAATATTAATAATTGTTATTTATCTTGTTTAGAATGTAATCTTAAAAAACGCAGACGAACTGATGAAAAATTTTTATTTACTAAACAATTAAAAATTATTAAATCCAATATCGATTAATCCTCTTCTTTTCTCTCTTTTAAAAATAAATAAATAAATAAATAATAATAATAATAATAATTTAGTTTATAAATAATATTTATAAACTAAATTATTATATGGAATGGAAATGGACAAAAGGAGAACCTTACGAGAGAACTAAAAGATTAAAACAATTATTAGAAATAGAAGATACTGAATTTAGTAATGAAATGGATAATTCCGCATACTCATCATCTTTAAATTATGATGAAAATACTTGGGAAATCTTAAATAAAAATATATCAAATATGGATTTTAAAATATCAAATAAGAGAGAAGAATTAGATAGTAAAATTTCGGATAGAAAATTAGTTCAACAAATAGGATATAACCCTTTTTTAGGTGAAAATAATTATATAGATGATATAACTATACGAGATGAATTTTTAAAACCAATTAATACTACACAAGGAACACTAAAAAATAAAAATGTAAATAATAATTAATTATAATAGTATTAATATTTAAATACTTATTATTTATAGTGAAATAAACAACTTAAACAAAAAATTAACATTTAAATTATGAATAATAATTCTTCTTCTACAAATTATACCACACAAAATGATTTATTATTACATAATTTAATAGACTTTTATAAAAATGAAAATTATCTTACACGAATGTTGAAAATTATTACAGGTGAATCTAAAATATCTTTACGTATTGTTGATTGGTTTGCTACTAATTATGCTAAAAAAAATTTTACTTTATATTATATTACTAATAATTCTAGTTATACAACTAGATTTAAAGTATATTTTGATTATAAATTAAAATTAAAAGCATATAGCAAAAAACGATTCGATCCTTTTTGTCGATGGGATAGAATTAGTATTCCATATAAAAATGGAACATGTATTGAAACTACTATCGGACAATTAAATTTTTTTAAATGGGCTATTGAAAATAAAGTCATTGATTTTATTGAAGAAAATTATGATATTATTGAAAAAGATATGAATACTCGTAATAGCACATCTAAAAGAAAAGAAATTATTATTGATAATTCAAAAACACGCAAAAAAAGAGAAGAATTATCTATTTCTGCTACTAAAAGTATTAAAAAAGAAGAAGTTGAAATTGTTGTTCAATTTAATTAATTTAAATTTATCATAGTTAAGTATTTAAATATAAATTCATATTTCTAATATGGGAAATTCACAATCAATTCAAAAAATAAATTATCAAGATATACAATATATTATTCATAATTCTGATAATTATATATTAATTAATACTTTAAATATTAATGAACAAAATTGTTTAATTAAAAATACAATTAATATTCATAAAGAAACCGAATTAATTAATGAATTTATTAAAAATAATAATAAACAATTCAAAATCATTTTATATGGACGCAATTGCAATGATGACACAGTATTTGTTAAATATAATCAATTTATTTCATTAGGATTTTATAATGTATATATATATTTAGGTGGATTATTTGAATGGTTAATGTTACAAGATATATATGGAGAAACCGAATTTCCTACAACTAAAAAAGAATTGAATATTTTAAAATATAAATCTAATAATATATTAAATATATATTAAATATATGTTAGGAGGTACTGTAAATAAAAATGATAATTGGTTTATACAAATTGTAGATGATTGTTGTAAATATTTATGGTTGAATGATGTTAATTTGACACAACAATTGAAAAATAAAACTAATTATAATTATTATGAAAAAATATATTCAACTGAATGTGATAATTTATCAGTTGAATGCAATTATGGTCAGGGTGCTATAATAGAACTTCCAAATAAGATTCTAAATTTAAAGGGTTATAGCGTAGGTGGATTATATTATGTACCATTTAAATTAAATCCTTTTAACCAAAATATATCACAACCACTATTTGATTGGTGGGGAGTAAAAGGAACAGGTACTTTAGAAAACGAACACCTTAATGTTACAGGTAATTATTTAAAAAACGATCACATTCATTTTTATAATAGAACTCAAGTTGAAGCTGAGCAAAAATCTGTACCAATCGGTCATTGGCCTCACGATATTCAAAAATTAATAGAAAAAAGTACTAATCAAGGTGAAACAAATAATAGAATTTTTAGTTTTGGAACATTACAGTATCCAACTTATAGAGTTTTACACGAAAAATGTAAAAATAAGACAATTTCATCAAGTGAATTAGATGAATTAAATAAAATAGAACAAATATTTGAAAAAATATTACAACAAAATATTCAAATTATTAAAATATGGTGTAGAGATTATAAATTTAGTTATACTTTAGGATATTGTATTATTTGTAAAATGATTAAATATATTAATATTTGTACAATTACTTTAGCATATGATAAAACAATATTAAAAAATTTTATTATAGAAGGAAAATTACAAAATTGTGATGTGTATCATCAGACGCAGATAAATCTTGAAATATATAACAAACTTTTTAATGATGTTACAGTTAATTATCCAAAATATAAATTTTCAAATCATAGTCGTAAATTTAATTTTGATTTTATTAATATAAATTATGAAACAACATTTATTCAATTATGTAATATATTATCGTTGATATCATCATCTAGTAAATTACCTATAGATATCGTAGGAAATGTAGGTTTACGTAATCAGTTAATAGAATATATAGAACCTATAACTCATCAACCACAAATAACAACTGATGATGTAAAGGAAGAATCCACTCCAGATGATGATGATGAAGCAGATGCGGATGAAGACACATATGGAGATAAAAGTAATTTAATAACCATAATTCTAAATCCATCAGGTCAATCAACCACAAAAATTGAAAATTTTCTGGGACTAGATGTTACAAGTATGGATATATCTATTTATATAGATTTATTACGAAAATATATAAATGACACTGATACTGATACAGAAAATAAAATAAAAGCATTAAATCAAATAATAGTGTTAACTAAAAATCAATATAAAAAGTATCTTACTAAATTTAGTAAAATTACAAATTTAGTATATAAACAAAAATTACTTCAAACTGAGATTTTAAATAATTTAAGATATTTTAATTTTGATAAAGATTTATCAATAGATGAAAATATAGATAGTATACAAAAAAATATAACTGAAATTTCTGAATTTCATAATTCTATAATAGAACACCTTAATCAACTTACACTTGAAAATAATCCACCACCAGCACCACCACCACTAATATCACGAGCACCATCACCACCACCACTATCACGAACACCATCACCACCACGAACACCATCACCACCACCAATACCAGTACCACCATCACCACCACCACCACTACCAGTACCACCACTAATATCACGAGCACCATCACCGCCACCACCATTAATACCAGTACCACCAAAAATTACTAGAGATGATGATGATGATGATGATGATGATGTTGTAATGACTTATGACATTATAAGTGACAACACAAAAGCAAATAAAAAAAAGAAGAACAGAAAAAAAGCAGTAGCAGAAAAAGAAAAAAAAGAAAAAGAAGAAAAAGTAAAAGTTGAACGTTTACTGGAAGGAAAAAATGAAGATGAAATAGAACAGTTGTATAAGGAAATGGCAATAAAGTTGAATAATGGTGAAACACATTTTATTCCTGGTTCAACTGATCGTGTAAGAGTTTCATTGCTTTTATTTTGTAGTAAATCTATTACAGAAATATTTTATTTATTAGAGGGATCTAAATTAGAGGGATCTAAAGTTGTATGGATTACTGATGGTAAAAAAGATTTTGTAATTGCGATCTATATTTTGTATTATTTAACAGAAATTAATCGTACTAATTTATCTTCGAGACAAATATTAAACTTAAATAAAATAATAAACATAGTAAATAATTTTTTGAAAACGAGTGGTGATACTGAAAGTGAAAAATGGACCAATTATCATTTAATTCAATTAAATTTACAACTAACTAAAAGATGTCTAGATGAAATTGAATTACAAAGAGTGTGTGAATATATTAATATATTCACATCAAAAGAAAATTATGATTATGCGAATGAAAAATGTATGGAACAATTTAATGGATTACGTGGAATATATCAACAACTACAAATGATAAAGCAAGTTACGGAAAATGTAAAAAAATATGATGAATATAAATTTGTAACTGCGATGCCTCTACTTATTTATGTATTAAAACATGGCATTTGTGATTTGCAACAAACACAATATTATGCAGAAAGATTATTTAAAATGCAAGATAATGATTATTTTATAGCAGTAAATACTAGACAAATAAATGAATTATTACCAATTTTACATAATATAACAATGGACGACTTCAAACAAACAATTTTTGAAATAATAACTGATATTAATTTAAATTTAATTTTAAATTTAAAAGATATAAAAGATATAACAGAAAAAAATAAAGCGAGACGTACATATATGTTACAAATAATGAAGAATGCTACAAGAAATGATTACTATATTATACAAATAATTATATTACAAATGTTTTTAGATACAGATGAAAATATTTTACTTGATAAAAAAATTAAAGAAAAAAATTTAACTATTTCAATTTCTGATTATAAAACAAAAACAATACATAATTATATTGTTTGTTTAGAAAAATATATAAAAAATCTTGTAGATACAAAAGAAAAAGTAAATGAAACAAAAATATATAAATGTATACAACCGTTACCGGAAGTTGTAGTATTACCCGAATTTCCTGAAGTACTAATAAATTTTGTATTTGATCAATCGATACCTAACTCAGTAATAAATCGTTTTATTACATTATTGGATGAGGAACAGGAACCAGTAGTTCCATCAGTTTCAACATTTCCACTAATTCCAGTTCCTCCAGTTCCATCAGCAGTTCCATCAGTTTCAACATTTCCACTAATTCCAGTTCCTCCAGTTCCTCCAGTTCCATCAGCAGTTCCATCAGTTTCAACAAAATCCATAGATAAACCCAAAAAACTAAGTGGAGGAAGTTTATATAATTTTCATAAAAAAACAAATAAATATATAAGAAATAAAAAACACAAAAAAACACAAAAAAGAAATAAAAAAACACAAAAAAGAAATAAAAAACACAAAAAAACACAAAAAAGAAATAAAAAACACAAAAAAACACAAAAACGAAAATAAATTAAATATATTCACATATTTCGATATGATACTTATTATTTGTAATACTTATTTTAAAAGGTTTTCCACAACCATAAATTAAATTATTAATAATATAAAAATCACACATTTCTTTTTTGCTATGTGGGTCAATTTGAATATTATTATTTTTAAAAATACCGTGTCTAAATATACCACAATTTAGTTTTTCAATAATGATAAAATTATTACAATGAGGACATTTTAATATATCTTCTATTGGAGTTGTCATATTTGATAATATTAAAGATATTATTTAAATATTAATAATATTTTTAATATTATTATATATTAAAATCTGGAACTTTAATTTTAAAAGGTAACAGATGTAAAAAAGGTACTAGAAGATGTCGAACACATAGACGAGGTCGATTTTATCAAAAATGTAATATTTAATATTAAATACTGATTATTGTTTTTTTAAATAATGTAAAAATTATAATATTATTTCAATTATTAAAAAAAATTGAAATATAAATATTACTTAAAAACAATGATATTATTAAGTAATCAAATCAAATGGATTTAAATCAAAGAAAATTAAACAAATCCGAATGGAACTCTATTGAGGTTCCCGTTTCTAAAAATGAATTAGAAATTTTACTTTTAATTATTAAAGGATATGATGATGTTAATATTAGAATAAATAACAACTCTTCCATTTTTACATTTTTAAAAATGGAATATAATTTAAAAATGGAAGATTATTTATATAATAAATATTTACGTGAAAGATGTAGTAAAATAGAAATTGAATTAAAAAATAGAAATCCAAATTATATTAAAATAAAAATAATTGATGATGTAAAAATAAATTCTGCGAATAAAATTAGATTAGAGAGAATTGATGAATCATCTTTAATACAAAATAATATATATGAATTTATTATATTAACACATATTGAAGCAATGTTACATTCTAAAAATAATAATAATAATAAAATGTATCATTATCATTATTATACATTATATAAATTAATTAGAAATAATATAATTAATTTAAATCGTCATCTTAAAGAATTAACAAATAAAATATTGGAAATTTATATTAATGATATTAATTACGCAATAATAATTTCAAATGCGGTTGAATTTATTGAAAAAAATGGAGATTTATTAAAATATGGAGATATGATGCTTTATGAACATCAAAAAGAAATATTCACCTTTTGTAAAAAAATAAATCCAAAAATTATATTATATATGGCACCAACTGGTACTGGAAAAACACTTACACCTATAGCATTATCTCAACAAAATAAAATAATTTTTGTATGTGCAGCAAGACACGTAGGATTAGCATTAGCAAAATCAGCTATTTCAGTAAATAAAAAAGTCGCTTTTGCGTTTGGTTGTTCTTGTGCTGATGATATTCGTTTGCATTATTTTGCAGCAAAAGAATTCACTAAAAATAAACGCACTGGTGGAATTGGTAAAGTCGATAATAGTGTAGGTGATAATGTTGAAATTATGATTTGTGATATTAAATCATATATTCCTGCTATGTATTATATGTTAGCATTCTTTCCGCCAGAAGAAATAATATTATATTGGGATGAACCTACAATTACTCTTGATTATACTAATCACGATATTCACGCTACAATTAGACAAAATTGGAAACAAAATAAAATACCAAATATTGTATTATCTTCTGCTACACTTCCTAAACAAAATGAACTTACTGAAACTTTACCTGACTTCTTAAATAAATTTTCTGGAGCAGAAATTTATAATATTGTTAGTCACGATTGTAAAAAATCTATACCAATAATTAATAAAGATGGATATGTTATGTTACCTCATTATTTAGATGATAATTATTTGAAAATAATAGATATTGCTCAACATTGTAATAATTATTTAACACTTTTGAGATATTTTGATTTAAAAGAAGTTGTTGAATTTATTAGTTATATTAATGCACACAATTTTGGAACACTTAAAACACAATTAGATAGACATTTCGAAACACTGGATGATATTAATATGAAAAATATTAAAATGTATTATATATATTTACTTCAAAATATTGAACCACATCATTGGATTACTATATTCACTCATTTTAATAAAATTAGACAACCTAGAATATTTGAAAATCAAACTATTGATATAAAAGGACAACCTATTATTAAAATAAATAGTATTGGTCCTGGTTCTGGTGATTCTTCTAATCCATTATCTGGAAAACCTATTGTTCGATTAACTAGTGAACAAATTATTCCAACACAACCTATACCTATTAAAATCGGTTCTTCTGGAATTTATGTTACAACTAAAGATGCATATACATTAACAGATGGACCTACTATCTTTATCTCGGATGATATTGAAAAAATAGCCAAATTTTGTATTCAACAAGCAAATATTCCACCATTAGTTATGGATGAAATTATGAAGAAAATTGAATATAATAATATTATTAATACTCAATTAAAAGATTTAGAATCACGTGTTGAACAAATTAAAGAAGCAGCTGATGCCAAAATACAAAATTCAGTATTTGGATCTCATAACGGTCATACTATTGTTGGGAGAAATAAATCTTCTAAAGGAATTAAAAAATTAAATAAAGAACAACCTGATGAAATGGAAAATAAAGGAACATTGTCTAAATTAACTCAAGAAATCACTTCATTAAGAAATATGATTAAATCTGCTACATTAAATGATACTTTTATTCCAAATAAAAAAAGACATATTGATAAATGGACTAATAATAATATTAATACAACTGGTGCATTTACTAGTAATATTGATGAAATAACTGTTTCTGATATTATGGCATTAAATGGAGTGGATAATTCTTTGAAAATTCTGTTAATGATGGGAATCGGAGTTTTTATTAATCACGAAAATATTACTTATACTGAAATTATGAAAAAACTAGTTGATGAACAAAGATTATATATGATTATTGCTAGTAGTGATTATATTTATGGAACAAATTATCAATTCTGTCACGGTTATCTTAGTAAAGATTTACAACTTACTCAAGAAAAAATTATTCAAGCTATGGGTAGAATTGGACGAAATAATATTCAACAAACTTATACTGTTCGATTTAGAGATGATACACAGATTTTAAAATTATTTACAGCAGAAACAGAAAAACCCGAAATTATTAATATGAATATATTATTTAATAGTAAAAAAGTCATTTGTCAATCTAATGTATATATTGAAATTCCAGATGATGAAATGGATTCAGTTAAATCAATTGGATGTGTTTAAGTATTTGAATTATTTATAATGTATAAAAAAAAATTATAACACAAATTTATAAAAAATTTATATTATATTATATTATAAATTTTTTTATTATATTATATTATAAATTTTTTTATTATATTATTATTTTTTTATTTTATTTTAATACAGCATAGTCATATTCTATTACATTATCTTCTACTAGTAATTCTAGAGTTATTCCTAATGGAATATATCTTTTTTTATTTATATATATTTGATTTATAGTTTTTAATTTTATTATAAAACGTGTAATATTATCCATATCATTTTCATTGAATGGATTAATACATAAATGTAAATTTATATCTATTATATTTAATGCACATTTATCATGCAAAAATAATTGTGATAACATAGTATCATTATCAAACGCAAATGGATGGTTTGAATTACAACTTAAATCTACCAAATTTTTAGGTAAATCTAATTTTTGTATTAAAGTACAACTAACATTTAAATGAAATAAATTTTTATATAGTTGAGGTAATTCAGTTATTAAAGTACAACTACAATTTAAACTATTTATACTAAAAGGAAGTGGAGGTAATTCAGTTATTAAAGTACAACTACAATTTAAATTGTAGAATTGTTCTAAATGATCTAATTCTGGTAAATAAGTAATTGATGTATGACTACAATTTAAATCTGCTAGTATTGGAGGTAATAAATCAGGTAATGAAGTAAGAGTTGAATTATTATTACAATATAATACTTGTAATGCCGACTCTTCTGGAAATATAGGCAAACTTATTAATTGATTATTAGAAATATTTAATGATTTTAATGTAATGGGTAATTCACCTATTGTTTGTATTTGATTATCTTCACATAATAATACAAATAATTTAGGCGGTAAAATAAGTAAACTTTTTAATTGATTCCTAGAAACATCTACTTTTATTAATGTAATAGGTAAATTTGGTAATATACTTAAGTAATTTTTATAACAATCAAACTCTTTTAAAGAAGTTGGTAATTTATTTAAATTACGTAAGTAATTATTAGAAATATTTAATACTTCTAAAGAATCAGGTAAATCAGGTAATTCGTGTAATGAATTTCCTGATACTTTTAATATTTTTAAATGCATAAATTGTAAACAATTAGGAAATTGTTTAATTTCTTGATAATTCGTACATAAACTAATTATATTTGGATTATTTTTTATTAAATTATCAAATAAATAATTTAAATTAAAATTAGAATAACTTCTAGAATCTTCTCTATTTATTCGTAAATGAGTAACATCAGAAGGAACAGGTTGATGTTCATTTTTAGACTCGTCGTTTAAAGTTAAACAATAATGACTTTCCATTATATCTTTGTTAAATGTAATATATTTATTATTTACAAACTATTTCAATTTTTATTTAATACATAAGTATTTTAGAATATTATATTTTTATTTTTTATTTTTTTTACTTTTGTTGTTTGTAAAATTATTTTTTAAAACAGGAATTTTAAAAGATACAAAACAAATTGCTGAAAAAACAGAACCATTTTTCTTTTTGACATTTAATGAATTATAAATAAAATCTTTACCTGGATAAATGGTTATTCCTTTATCTGTAATATTATTTTGAAATAATTTTAACTCATTTTGTATTTTACCTAATCCTCTTCTTTCAATCAATTCTTTAATAGATTTTGATAAACTCATTTCTGTTTTTTTTTTTTCAATATCTTCATTAGAAGGTTTTTTTTCAGTATTTGAATATTCAACCGCAAATCCACCCATCCATTTCCCTTCTTTATTGAAAACATATGTTGTCATAATACCAGAACTAATAAATGATCCTTTAGGTCCATTTGTTTGTGCTTTTATACATTCAAGGACTTCTCCCCATTGTAATCTTTTGAGACCTTCTTCTTTGGTTATTTCTTTTGAAATAGTTGGAATCACACTTGTATATTCAACAATATTACAATTTTCAATTCCTGCCTCTGTTAAAGCTTGGTCATATGAACCAGTTTCATATTTTAATCCTTTTGAACCAGCATCTGATTCACCTTTTCCACTTGTTAAAAAATATTCATATGGTACTCGATTACCCAATGTAATACTCATATATTATATTAATATAATATTTTATAAATTATTATTAATTTATAAAATAATTAGCATTTTTAAGATGAAATGTGTAAATAAATAAATAATATTGATAATATATAATTTAAACTCCTTAATTGGAGTAAGCTAATCCACCCATTCCAGACATAATTCTCAACACATTATAATTAGTGGCATAAACACGAACTTTTGCAGTTTTGGTTCCTTCAACAGTTGCATTAGATAAGACTAATTGAAGAGTTGCGTTATCAATTCTTGAGAAGTTACACGTTCCACTTGGTTGATGCTCTTCAGGGCGTAGAGCAAATGAATACACGTTAATACCTTCATCAGGATTTCTGGTATGTGCCTGGTAAGGTTGAACCCAAGAAAAGTAAGATCCTTCACGCTCTGAGAAACGATCTTGTCCATTAAGTTGTAATTTAGCAGTAACAACTGGATTTTGACCCCAACAATGCATATCAAGAGACGTTTCAGTAAGCACAAATGTTCCAGCATCTGAAACACCTGAATTATCCAAATGAGGAGCAGTTGTTCCAGAGTTCAATAGAGCACTCATAGCAGGATCAGTTCCAACTGGATATTGCACTTGAGGTCCTCCCAAATTAGCCTCGTTATAAGGATTTGAAGGACCGTGCCAGTACCCAGTAAAACCAGGAAATTCATCACCAGGTTGGTAATCTAAAGCACCAGCATCTTGGAATAGACCACGAGCATCAATATATGCTCGTGAATCAGAAGCAACCGCAGCAGGTCCTCCAAATGCGTGAACTGCATTTGGTAATGCATCAATTGCATCAGTATAATTAAATGGTTGAGCACCTAATACTTTAAATAAAAGAGCATCACACGTTAAAGCAGAACAATAATCCACATTTTGATCGGGTTGAACAACCCATATCAATTCTTTAACAGGATGATTAAAGTTAAGCTTAATTTTATTCGAAGATGAACCAACAGATTCATCTCCTGTAAATTGCAGCTGACCAATTAAATATTCGTGAGGGTTTTGTGCCATTCTACGACGTTCGTCAGTATCTAAAAATACATAATCTACATAAAGAGAAGCAGCCACCAATGATTGATTGTAAGCAATAGTTGCAGGAACTGGACGTCCTACAGAATATTGTCCACCTTGTCCTGAATAAGGACTGGTGTTGCAGTTCAAAGTAGTTACTGCCCATAAACATTCATCAATTGGACGAATATCTAAATTGATTTTCACTTCGTGATACTGTAGAGCAATTAATGGTAATGCCAATCCAGGATTCGTGCAAAACCAAAATTGAAGAGGAATATATAAAGTGGTTTCAGGAAGAGCATTACGAGGAGCACATACTTGACGAGGAGCCATCGAATCACAAGGAGATTCGACATCGGCAAAAGAAGGATCAGTGATAAATGTTAATTGAGTAGTATTTCCAATTATTTTAAAATATCCTCTTTGTTGTTCTGCAGTCATCGTCAACTGATTCCAAATATGCATCCAATCACCATATTGACGATCTATTCTTTGACCTCCAATTTCAACTTCAACTTGAGCTATCAATTGTTCTCCTGGATAATCTAACCATCTAGCATATACACCTGTATTTGAACCCGTAGTATAATTTCCTAAACCCATTAATTGATTTATTTCTGGGAGAGTCACTTGAAGATAAGTACGATAGGCTAAATCTCCATTTCGACTAATTACACATTGAACTCTTCTTCCAAAATCAGCCTGTCCATTAAATGTTTGTTCTATTGATTCAATTGCAAAATTCGTATATCTTCTATAAGTCACTTTCCAAAATGTAATTTGAGGATTACCAGTTAAATAAACGTCTTGAGCTCCATAGGCAACAAGTTGCATTAATCCGCCTCCCATATTTATATTATTGCTAAAGAAAAAAAATTTGAGATTTTTAATTAATTCATTTAATTATTATATTTATACTTATTTATTTTATACTTATATTTTTATTTATTTTTCTCTCACTTCATTATAGCAATCAACTTATTTTTATTTTTGAAATTACACTTTTTATTTTTGAAAATTACACCTTTTATTTGTATTATTGAAATAAATACAAATAAATTAAAACCATATACATCTTTTATTTTTTAAAAATTTAATTATTATGAAAATATTTTATTCACGTCTAATGTTGTTTTCATAAATTTTTGTAAATAAGATTCTTCAAATATCTCTTTTTTACCTTCATGATTTTTTGTTAAAATATAAGAATTATTCATTTTTTTAACAGACCATCCTCTTTCTATAGAATTATATAAAAATAACATTTTTTGAAATGTTATAATATCTACTTTTATATTATTATTTTCTAAATCTGTTACAAAATCCAAATTTATATTTATATCCATATAAATAATTTTTAGAAAACAATACATCAATTTTAACTATTTAATTCTAATATATTTAATTTATAAATTATTAATTAAATAACTTTTAATTATATTAAACAAGGAAGATGCCTAGTTTTAAACCAAAATCCAATAAAAAAATTAAATTTAATAAAAAATCTTCTATTACACTTGATACTAAACACAAAGAATTCTTAAATGAATTTGCTAAAGATGAAAATAATAAAATCCCTAATTTAAAAATTGAGAGAAATAAAATAAAAGATAATTTAAATAATCTAAATACTCTAAATACTCTAGAACAAACTCTCGAATTAACAGATAAAATTAATGATATCACACTACAAATTAAAAAAATGAAAAATAATAAAAAAAATTATTTTCTGGATAATTCTAAATTCATTTTTGAATATTTCGAAAATAAAAAAAATATTTCTAATGGAAATATTAATTCTTCATTTAATAAAACACAAATTATTAATTCTTTTTTTAAAATTAATCACGAATTTGATAATGATGCTATAGTGTTAAAAGAAAATAATAATATTGCTCAAAAATATTTAAGTAATATTGATGACGCTTTTATTGATGTTAATTCTTTTATTTTTCAAACTGATATATGCACCATATGTCGTAAAGGAGAATTAGTTCCTCTTGAAGATGAAGGAATATTAGTTTGTAATAATTGTTCTAGAACGGTCCCTTATTTAATCGAAAATGAAAAACCATCTTACAAAGAACCTCCTAAAGAAGTTTGCTTTTATGCCTATAAAAGAATTAATCATTTTAAAGAAATATTAGCGCAATTTCAAGGAAAAGAAACTACTCAAATTCCAATTGAAGTAATTGAAAATATTAAACTCCAAATTAAAAAAGAAAGAATTAATTTAACACATATTTCTAACATTAAAACAAAAGAAATTCTTAAAAAACTTGGATATAATAAATATTATGAACATATACCATTTATTAAAGATAAATTAGGAATACGACCGCCTATTATGTCTCCTGAATTAGAAGAAACTTTATGTAATCTTTTTATTGAACTACAATCTCCTTATTCTAAAAATTGTCCTGATGATAGAGTTAATTTTCTTAATTATTATTACACTGCATATAAATTATGCGAACTTTTAGGAGAAAAAGATTATTTACAACATTTTCCTATGTTAAAAGATCGTGAAAAAAGAATTGAACAAGATGAAATATGGAAACATATTTGTCACGATTTAGATTGGGAATTTATACCTACTATTTAGGATTATATGGAAATAATTTTAATAAATTGGTATTAAAAATTGAATAATTTATATCATTACTATTAGCACCTACTCCATTACCATAACATTTCCCTCCTTTTTGTCTGTTATATCTTGTTTTTTTATTCTTTTTTTTATAAGATTTTTTTTTTGTATATTTTTTTAATGATTTCATCATAATATATAATATATTTATATTTAATTTTAATTTAAATATATCTCTCCTTTTACATATTTTTAAACCACAAATTTAAATTACAATTAATTTAAATATATTATAAATATTCATAAAAAAATAAAAAATAAACCCTTTCGGATTTATTTTTTATTTTTTTTATTTTTTTATTTTTATTTTTTTTATTTTTTTATTTTTTATTTTGCTTAATATATATTTACTAAAATTTATCACTAATATATATATAATATTTTTACTAAAATTTATAACTAATATAATATTTAATAACAATAATATTCATCATCTGAATCATATTCATATTGTTTAAATCCATAATCATATACATATGGTGCATAACTTCCCTTATAATTAAGAGGAAGTCCTAAAAAAGTGTTTTTCATTTGTCGACTTTCACTACATTCTTCCTCCTCTTCTTCTTCCTCTTCTTCTTCTTCCTCTTCAACAACTTCTTCTTCTTCTTCTTCCTCTTCAACCACTTCTTGATCAAATATTGATTCTAACTTTACTACATAGGAACACGGATGTGGTGGTAAAATTGGTTGTAATGGTATAATTATTGGTTCTGGTTCTGGTTCTGGTTCTGGTTCTGGTTCTGGTTCTGGTTCTGGTTCTGGTTCTGGTTGTTGTTGTTGTATTATTCTTCTTGTTCTTGTTCTTGTTCTTCTAATACTTTTATTTTCTAATACTATCCAAAAATATTTCTTCTGCTTCTTATATACAATGCGTGCTGTTGAATTCAGCACACGATCTTGAAACGACACTGCTTTTTCAGTATCATTCCAAAAGATAAAATGAACGTAAACAGCATTGTATTGCTTACCTATTTTATTATTAACTTTATTGACAAAGTCAATGTGACTTACCTTTCCAAGTTGCATCAAATTTTCCATCACCGCCTTAATCGTTTCTTTGCTAATGTTAGCAAAGACGTAAGGAATGTAAAGACTGATGTTGCGAATTGTTGACATTATTTTTCTTTGCGGTTCGATTAAATATACTTTTTATTATAAATGAAAAAGTATTTCATTTTTTTTTTCATAATATGATTTATACATTTATCATAAAATTTATAAATTAAAATGATACATATTTTTCTTAATATAATATTTTTCTTAATATATTAAAATACTTTTCCTAATATTAATTATAAATAATTAATATTTAAAGACCACCAGGAAATCCTACTAAATTTGCACCAATTCCAAATCCTGCACCACTACGAGCAGTAGCACCGATACTTGGAACATAAGTATCTAATATACTAAATGTAGCTGCCGCAGTTAAAGAAATTAATATAATTTCTTCCATATTTAAAGAACGTTTAGGAATAGCATAAGCAGCTATAGCTACCATTAAACCTTCGACTAAATATTTAATAATTCGTTTTACGAGTTCTCCTATATTTATTAAACCGTTCATTTATAATAAATAAAAAGAAAAAAAATATATATATTGCGATAAAAACTTAGAATTAAATAATTATATTATTTAAATGAATACTCCTAAAGATTTTAAAAAACTCGCTTTTCAACAAAAAAAAATTAACGGAAAGCATAATCCTAAATATGTAGATTTGTTAGAAGAAGATAAACCTATAGCAGGACAAAAATTTGTATGTGTTTCATTTTGTTCTCCTGAAAAAATCTTAAAACAAAAAGAAATATTTCTTTTTGAACAATTTCTAAAGCAATGGGATTTTAATAAATCTATGGATAAATTTATTCAATTTTTAAATTTTATTTCATTTAAATATAATATGTCATTTGATGACATATCTAATGATTTTAAAGATTTCGTTAAAGAAGAAAAACAAAATTTATTGCAAACTGAAATGATGGATGAATACAAAACTTATATTGATAATAATGAAGAAAAACTTCAAAAACAATTTGATATCGATAATAATTTTCAAACTAATACTAGAGGTATTAAAATTAGAGGTTCTTATCCTTCACAAGAAGAAGCTGAATTAAGATGCAAAATGTTAAGAGAAATCGACCCTAATCATGATGTTTATGTTGGACCTATCGGATTATGGATGCCTTGGGATCCTGAAGCTTATAAAACTGGAAAAGTAGAATATATGGAAGATGAACTCAATCAATTAATGTCTGAAAAACAAAAAAATGAATTAAATGCAAAAACCAATTTTGAACAACGAGTTAAAGAAAGCAAACAAAAAGCAATTGAAGAAAATATTAAAAATGCCGAAAAATCCGGAAATACTTTAACTCAAACCATTGATGCACAAGGCAATTTAGTTGGAACATGTAATTTAAATACACAAGAAAATACATTGAAAGAAAAAGAAGATGTTTCTACTACTGATGTTTGCAGTGAATTATTCGAAGGAGATAATATTGTTGTTGGAAAAACAGATTATGGACAAAGCGAATTAATTAGCGGACCTTTTGCTACAAAAAAAATAGAATAAATTAAATTATTATATATATATTCGTTATAAATAACTAAATATATACATATATATATTTTATATGGAAAATTTGTGTTATTTTGTTAATAGTAGAGGAATATTAAAATCGTGTGATTTTTTTTCTAAAAATCCAAAATCTTCTTGTAATAATGATATCGGATATTTAAAAAATATACAAACAGAACAGTTTGATAATATGTCTATTTATGTCTGTAATGAATTACTTATTTATTTTATTATTAATATTGTTCCATTAATTAATACAAATTTTATTTTAGTATCAGGCGATTCTGATTTAACTGTTCCAATAGATATACTCCCATTTAATACATCTAATATATTTAATGATTTTATAAATAATTCATATTTATTGAAATGGTTTATTCAAAATACATCAATTCAAAATCATTCAAAAATATATCAATTACCAATAGGTCTAGATTATCATACTATTTCTAATAATAGTTCTTCTCCATGGAAAATGCCTGGAGAAGGCATTTTTCCGTGTAATCAAGAAACTACATTAGTTAATATCAGAAATACAATGAAACCTTTTTATGAACGAATACCTAAAATATATGTAAATTTTAACAAAAATAATGATAGATTTAATCATAGAAAAAAATCTTTAGATAATATTGATCCTAATTTAATTATTAATCAATTATCATTTATTCCTAGAACTATCACTTGGAAAAATATACTAAATTATACATTTGTATTATCTCCATTTGGAAATGGAATGGATTGTCATAGAACTTGGGAAGTATTATGTTTGGGTGCTATTCCTATTGTAAAAGCACCTAATTTTACACGTTTATTTCAAGATTTACCTGTTTTAAATGTAAATAATTGGAGTGATATTAATGAAACACTTTTAAATGATACTATTGCAGATTTTAAAAATAAAGTTTTTAATTATGAAAAACTAGAATTAAAATATTGGATTAATTTAATAAAAAGTAATTAATTTATAATTTATTATAATTAAAATACTTTTAATTTGTTAATTATTTTTACTTCTTATACTTTTATTCAATAATATAATACCATTCATTATATTTATCATCCTCAACCAAAATAGTGTTCTCATTTTTCATTGATATATTATTAATATTATTAATATTAATAATATTAAGTATTGGATATATAATTGTATCATCATCATCTTCTTCTTCTTCTTCTTTTACATCAATTTCAAATTCTAATTCACTTATATTATTTATTAACTCATCATCATCCTCGTTAATAAAATCATCTTCATTAATTATATATATAATATCATTATTATAATCATTTGTATTTTTAATTTCAATTTCAATATTTTTTAAATGTTTTTTTGAAAATTTATGTTTATAGTTTTTTTGTTGAATTATACAATTACACACAAAACAACAAATATAATGTTTTTGTTTTGTTTTATTAAATTCAGGGTTTGATTTATATTTATATTTATCTCTCTTTTTGTTTTTGTTTTTGTCAATTAATTCCATATTCATTTATATTACAAAATTATATTTAAATTGATTATTATAATTTACATTGAATATAATAATATATTTATTTTCTTTTTCTACTTCTTCTACTTTTTCTACTTCTTCTACTTTTTCTTTTTTTACCTCCGTATTTAAAATGACTAGGATTAACTTGATATTTATTTCGTTCATCCCAATCATGTATAAAGATTTCTTGGTTTGGATTAGATTCCCATTTTCCAATTTCAGGACCATTTGATACATATGTAAAAACATCATTTTGTGTAGCTTTTATTTGTGTTGGTCCCCCTTTTATTGAATATTCGAAAGGACGTATAGCTTGATAATGTGATCTAACAGGATGAGGATAATTTTGAAATTCACGATGTATATCACTTGCTGATAAATAAGGCAAATTAGACATTATATAATATTATAATATTATAATTATAAGCTTAATATTTTCTTCTTCTACTTTTTCTACTTCTTCTACTTCTTCTACTTTTTCTACTTCTTCTACATTTTCTTTTTTTACCTCCTTTTATCAGATCTTGAGGATTAATTTCTCTAAAACGTACTGTACCCTGTGTCTCTATTGGTATACGTAGTTGTGTGTTTCTGTTAGTAAATATATTTCCATGTTGACCACTCACGGATTCATACCTAAGATCATCATTTTTGCTAATATGTATCGGTATCGGTCTCGGAGGTATACCTGGTGGTCTCGAACCAGGTATACCTGGTGTAAAAGCCTCGAAAGATTCAGTAGGGTTCATGTATGTCCTCAAAGTACCCAACTCAGGAGGAGTTTGACTATAGTGTCTGTTAAGCTGGTCAACACTGAAACTCATTATATAATATTATAATATTATAATTATAAACTTAATATTTTCTTTTTCTACTTTTTCTACTTTTTCTACTTTTTCTACTTTTTCTACATTTTCTTTTTTTACCTCCTTTCAAGACCTCTCCTGGACCATTCTCATCATATAGTTGTAGTTGTGTAGGGGTCCTAATAATTGTTATTATATCATTAGTTGTTGTTTGTAAATATTGATTACGATTTACAGGATGAGTTACAATTGTAAAAATTTGGCCTTGTTTAAACTCTATTGGGTTAATAAATGTACCATTAATATATCCTGTAAAAGAATTTAAATTAGTATACTTATTACCTGAAATAAATTGATTAATATCACTTTCATTACCTATATCAAAAATACGATCTGTCATTTAATATATATATATATTAAAAATATATAATAAATTGTTAAATGTTTAAATCGTGTTGTTTACCATTTATTTGCTTTTTTTACCTCCTTTCATCACATCTTGAGGAGTTTGACTATAGTGTCTGTTAAGTTGGGAAAGACTGAAATCCATTATATAATATTATAATTATAAGCTTAATATTTTCTTCTTCTACTTTTTCTACTTTTTCTACTTTTTCTTCTCCTACTTTTTCTACTTTTTCTTTTTTTACCTCCTTTCAAGAACTCTCCTGGAGTGGGATCATCCGGATTATATATCCTAAACATTTTATCACCAGTAGGTACTTTATATACATTAGACTTGGATGAATCACTAGGTTGTAAATGAGTAGGAGAATAATTATCCTTGTCGTAAATGACTGTAAAAGTAGAACCAACCGGAAATTCATTTGATGGATCTATGTGAAATGCTTTAAAATTAGTAACCATAGTTCCATCCGGTATTACACGATTATGAATATCATATATATCATAAGTACTACCATCATCTGTCATTTAATATATATATATATTAAAAATATATAATAAATTGTTTAATGTTTAAATTGTGTTGTTTACCATTTATTTGCTTTTTTTACATTAATTTTTTGACCTGCTCCACGTTTTTTTACATTTGCAGGGTCATATTTTTCATCTTCATCATCAGAATTTAGATTTTTAGATAATTCCCAGAATTCTTTAGACCCTAATTTAAAATCATTATGAGAATCTGCTTTATACCAAAACACTTGATCGTGTAATTTATTAGATTTTGAATTATTATTTATAACTAAACACTCATAATTTTCAGTGCATTGATCCATTACTTGACAAAATGCTTCAAATGTAGGAAACATTCCTGCATAATTTTCATAAATTCGTTTTCTATTTGCTATATAATTTTCTCTCAAAATAAAAACATAATCAATATTTGTTCGAAGTGTAGGAGGAATCCCAAGGGGATATTGCATTGTGATGACTAACATTATCTTCCAATGTCGTCCATTCATAAATAATAATCTCATTAATTTATCACGTGTCCAAGTGTTATCATATAAACAATCATCTAAAATAGTAAATGCACGAGGATCAATTGTAGTGCGTTTATATATCTCCAATTCTTTTTTTACTTGTTTTAAAACAACACGTTGTCTTTTTAAAATATTTTCAATAATAGCTGTATTATATTCATTATGTATAAATAATTTTGGTACCAATTTACTATAAAAACCGTTACCTTCTTCAGTTCCAGATATAACTGTACCAATTGGTATCTCTTGTTGATGATATAATAAATCTCGAACTAAAAACGATTTACCTGTGTCTCTCTTGCCTATGAGGACTACAACAGGACCTTTATTTTCAGTTGCTTTAAAACTAATACTTTTCATATCGAATTTTTTAAGTTCTAAAGTCATATATATATTATATGACTTTTTTTATAAAAAAAAACGCATTATATAAATAAATAAAATACAAAATATATTTTTATGTAAAAATAATAAATATAAAGTATTTATTAAATAATATTATTAAATAATATTATTAAAATACTTTTAATTTATTTTATTATTTATTAGATGATCTTGTTTTTCGAGTTACAGAAGTTTTTGACTTAGTGTTTTTTCGTGATGAAGGAGATTTTGATCTTGATCTTGATCTTGACCTTGATCTTGACCTTGATTTTTTTTTTGTTGATCTTGTACTTTTTCGTAATGGAGGAGAATACTTTGGTGCTGATGCTTCTTTTAAATTTTCTTGAGGAGGAGAAATTTTAAAAGACGTTGGAAAAGAAATTGGAAGATGAGGAGGAGAAATTGGAAGAGATTTTGGAGGAGAAATTGGAAGAGATTTTGGAGGAGAAATTGAAATGGATTTTGGAGGAGAAATTGGAAGATGAGAAGGAGAAATTGGAAAGTGAGGAGGAGAAATTGGAAGATGAGAAGGAGAAATTGGAAGATGAGAAGGAGAAATTGGAAGATGAGGAGGAGAATATTTTGGTCCTGATGCTTCTTTTAAATTTGCTTGAGGAAAAGATTTTGAAGAAGAACTTGGAGGAGACTTTGGAGGAGAATATTTTGGTCCTGATGCTTCTTTTAAATTTGCTTGAGGAAAAGATTTTGAAGAAGAACTTGAAGAAGAACTTGGAGGAGAACTTGGAGGAGAAATTTGAGGAGAAATTGGAGGAGAAATTGGTATTGGTTGTTTTAATATTTTTAATGTTCTCAAATGTTGAGAATATACACCATTTGGAGAAAACATATATAAAATAGAATATATTAACTGATTTGTTACAAAATTAAGTTTCTTATTTAATAACTTTTTTGTTACCAAATTAAGTTCATCATTAGAATACTCTAATGGACTTTGTGCATTATTATGTACTAAAAATGAAATAGTTATATCTTCATTATTACTTGATGGACCTTTATATAATTGTGATAATTTTGTTTCACCGTCATTGTTATGACATTCAGGAATATCATAATGTGATGTTATTGTCGTTTGAATAAATGTTTTAAACATTTTATTTTTTTTCCAAAAACTGATTAATTTACTTTTATCATCAATCATACAACTAAGTTCTAATTGCCATCTCTCTAAAAAATAATTTTGTGTTATATTAATAATACTGATAATTTCTCTAAAGAAAGTTCTAATTTTTATATCATTGAAATAAGATTTATTCAATGATTGTAAAGTATTATTTTCTATAAGTAGTCTACATAGTGTTTGTATATCGGTATCATGATTATTAACACGTATATACATTAAATAATCAATAATTAAATCTCTAATCCATGTTAAAAAAGATGTAGAACTTGGTAAACTGTATAAATCAGACATTTTAATTAAATGTCCTTTATCAAGTGTTTTTCCCGATGGTGATTTTATAGTTTCAGTTAATATACCTGCTATAGGAAACCAAGTATTTGCATATCCAGTAACATTTGAACGACCACTTGATCTAAAAAAACATATATTTTGTGTAACATAATGAGTATTAGATACATTAATAATTAATAATGGTCTATAAGAATCACCTCCTTCATGATATATTATACAAGATTCTGAAACATCTTCATCCTCATTTTGTTCAGTTGCATATTTTGACATATATTAATTAAATATTAATTATTTATAATAATATAATAAGTTAAAAATAGATATAAATTATATATTAATTAGCTAAAGTAATGAATATTAATTATTGTAAAAGAAAAAATACAGATCTTTTTAAAAGTTTAGAAAAACCAAATACTCTTTTTCTCTCAAATTTACAAAATTATATACCAATTTATCAAAGAATATTTAGTTTAAACGAAAGCAATTACAATAATGTGAATTTGAATAATTTATGGCATATATTAAATATTGATAATGAAAAAAATATATATGAATGTAAAATCAAAAATAGTATCACAAATAAGATTAAATCATCAAATCTTTTTTTTAAAATGGCTCCATTATTAGATCCATATAAATATTTAATTGGAAAATACACTTTAGATGAAAAATTATTAAATTTACCTCAATTAAATTCAACAGAAGAAAATTGTAATAGTAAATTTTTAAATACAAATAATTCTGCTTATGTAGATGGTTTATTTGTATATTTAACTAGTAATTTAATGCAATCTCATAATTTTATACATGGAATAGATTATTATGGTTCTTTTTTAGGAATAAAGAATGATTTTATATTTAATGTATATGATGACATAGATTATTTAAACAATTCAGAATTTTTTAATAAACAAAAAAATATATTATTTAAAATAGATAATTATGATCATTTATTTAAAAATGAGTCATTAATACCAATTACTATAGAACATAATATAACATCAAATTCGACTTTATCAATAAAATCTATAAATAATGATATATTTGAAAATATATTTCAAGAAGAAGATAAATTAGAAGAAGAAAGTAATATTGTAAATTTAGAAGATTTAAAAGAATTATCAATAGATTTAAGTAATTCAAATATTTTAAATTTAGACAAATCAAATTTGAATATGAATTCACTAATATTAAATTCAAATACTAATTCTACATGTTCTTCTAGAACATCTTATACTAGTAAAAATTGTGAAAATTGTGGAAATAGTGATTGTGAAAATTGTGAAAACAATGAATGTGAAAATTGTGAATGTGAAAATTGTGAATGTGAAAATTGTGAAGGTGAAAATTGTAAATGTGAAAATTGTAAATGTGCGAATAAAGATGATGATAAAGATGAGATGGATGATGTAACAGAATATACAGATGAAACAACAAGTAAAACGGATGATGATGATGAAAAAATAGATGTAACAATACATAAATTTCCAGTTCAAGTAATATGTATGGAACATTGTGAAAATACATTTGATGATTTAATATTATCAACCACTTTAAAAACAGAAGAATGGCATTCAGCATTTATGCAAATAATAATGATTTTAATAGTATATCAAAAAGCATTTAACTTTACACATAATGATTTACATACAAATAATGTAATGTATAATTCTACAAATGAAAAATATATATATTATTGTTATAAAAAGAAATATTATAAAGTTCCCACATTTGGAAGAATTTATAAAATAATAGATTTTGGTAGAAGTATATATAAATTAAATGGAAATTTATATTGTAGCGATAGTTTTCAAATTGGAAATGATGCAGCAACACAATATAATATCGAACCTTTTTTTAATAATTCCAAGCCAAGATTAGAACCAAATTATAGTTTTGATTTATGTCGTCTAGCGTGTTCTATATTTGATTATGTAATTGAGGATTTTGAAGAAATAAAAGATTTATCGAAATGTGATCCGATAAAACGTTTAATAGTAGAATGGTGTTTGGATGATAAAGGTATAAATATGTTATATAAAAATAATAAAACAGATCGTTATCCAGAATTTAAATTATATAAAATGATTGCTCGTTGTGTACATAATCATACTCCTCAGGTTCAATTAGATCGTCCTGAATTTGATAAGTATTCTAAATTTAAAGGAAAAGTTCCATTAAATACTAATGTTATTAATATAGATGATATACCTAGTTATGTATAAATTATATTATATGTAATATATAAATATTTCAAAATTTAAATTAAAATTTTTGAAATAGTAAAATAAAATATAAATATATTTTATGACTTCATTTGGTTTTATAATTACACGACATGTTAATTCGGAAAAAACGAATAAATATTGGAATCATTCTGTAAAATTACTTAGAATATTATATCCTTATGTAAAAATAGTTATTATTGATGATAATAGTGATCAACAATATATAAAATCACAATTTAATTATAAAAATATTCAAATTATTCAATCTGAATTTCACGGTAGAGGTGAATTATTACCATATTATTATTATATAAAAAATAAATTTTTTGATAATGCAATAATAATGCATGATAGTGTATTTATTCATAATAGAATAAATTTTGATTTATTAAAAAATATGAAAGTGTTACCATTATGGTTTTTTTATCCAGATAAAGAAAATTTGAATAATACATTAAACATAACAAACAATTTAAAAAATTCACAATTAATTAAATCCAAATTATTACAAAATGATATAATTGGAATGCCTAATTCAAAATGGTATGGTTGTTTTGGTGCTCAAACATATATCAAACATTCTTTTTTATTACATTTAGAAGAAAAATATAATATAACAAATATGTTATCATTAATAAAGAATAGACCAGATAGATGTTGTTTAGAGAGAATATTAGGTTGTATATTTTGTACTGAAAATTCATCAATATTGACAAAAAAATCATTATTTGGAGATATAATGAAATATCAAAAATGGGGATATACTTATGATGAATATATAAATAATTTAAAAAAAGGAAAAATACAAAAACAAGTAATAAAAGTGTGGACTGGTCGTTGATGTTCTCATCTATTTACACTAAATACTAAATACTAAAACCCAGGACTATCTGTAAATACTATCGGATGTGAATTATCTCCATTTTTCATTATAATCTTAATTTGTTCTAAAAAAAAATAACCACATATAACACTAAAATATACTAAAAGTGTATCTTTAATTAATAATTTTAATGGTTTTTGTTCTTTTTCAATAAATCTTAGTTCAATAATTTTTATAATTAAAAATATAAAAGAAATTACTGTTGCAATAATAAATATATTATTCATTTAAATATTAAAGAATATCTTTATTTACGTTTAACGCAAATAACGCAAATAAGCAAATAATGTAAATTTAAATTAAAACTTCAAATTCATCAATAAGTAAATCAGGTAATAATTCTAATTTAGGTTCTTCAATATTATGAATATTAATAGGGTCTAAATTGATAATATCATTTGATATTTTTATTTTCACATTATCATCATCATCATCATCAGTTTCATTTTGTCTGTTATAATTTCTTATTTTACTAATTTCTTCTAATCTTTCTATATTTTTAGGTGCATGTATAGTTTCAATCTCTCCATTTATATTTTTAGCATAATCAGTATCATTAAAACTTAATTGTGAATGATTAGTTAAATTATCAATTGTAGTAGATGGTGTAATTGTATTAGATGGTGTAATTGTATTAGATGGTGTAATTGTATTAGAGGGTGTAATTGTATTAGAGGGTGTATTATCAATAGGTGTTTTTATTTTTTCTTCAATAATTTCTTCAACGATTTTTTCTTCTGTAGTTTCGCCCATATATGCTTTTAAAATAGCTTCAATAGGTATACTTTCTCTTAATGTATTTAAGATGCATTCTTGAACGATAATTTCTAATTCTCTATCGTATTTTTGAGTTTGTAATGAAGAGATATTAATTTCAAATAAATAAACATTTTTATATATTTTTCTGGCAACATTAATATAAGTTTTATGAATAAAATCGTCTAATTTTGGAATATTAATATCAATTTGTTTTTGTTTTTCTCCTACACGCATAGTGGTTAAAATTTTCAATTGAATAATATGGACGCAAGTGACTAAATCTTCTAAATAAATACATCCGGATTTTTCAACAATTCTTTTTCTCTCTGTTTCTATAATTTGAGTATTCCATTTTGGTATTCTGGATATTAAATTTTGAAAAGTCATTAAATATTTGGAGAATTCTCCATTATCAGTGCAAAGTTTAATAGATTCAGCAAAAATAGATTTATATCCATCTATTATTAAAGGTGTTAATATAGTGATTAATCTAGCTCCCCATTCATTTTTAGATTCGTGAAGAGAACTAACGTTAAAATCATCCATTTACATAAAACTAATATTATCTAATGATAAATCTAAACTTAAAAAAATAAAATTCAATATAAATAAAATCAATAATTTTTCATTTCTAAATTCTTTTCTTACACGATTAAAACAAATAAGTAATTCGAATCGTTTTTCAGTTGTTATAATATTTTCTAAAAACTTTGTTTTTTCTAATAAATTCATAATTTCTAATCCGCTGTATGCTTTTTCATAAAGTTTATTACATAAATTAATTAGATCTGGTAAAGTGATATTTTTATTAACATATTTTAATAGTTCTTTTTTTAACCATTCGATGTGTTGTATTTTAAAATCTTTAATTTTAAAATTTTCATTTAAATTATATTGATATAAATTAATAATGTTATTATTAAGGATAGGTTCAGGAACATATATTTCACAAAACCGTGATAATATAGGTTTCATTAAATTATATTTATCTTCAGCGATAATAAAAAAGCGAGTATTATGACTAAATAATTCAATGCATCTTCTTAATGCGGATTGTGCATCCATAGTTAATTTATCAGCATTTAAAAGAATAATACTTTTAAAAATATTACCTCCATTAGAATTTATATGTGTTTTTGCGAAGAATTTCAATTCTTCTCTGATAAATTTTATACCTTTACCGTGAGAGCAGTTGACATACATAACGAATGTTTTTATTTTATTTTTATCATTATCATAAATGTTATGTATAAATTCATTAACGATGGTTCGTTTTCCGCTGCCGGATGGTCCGTGAAATATGATATTAGGTATTTTATGTATTTCTTGAAAATAATTTAATTTTTGTTTAATTGATTCATGAATGGATAACATACTATAATTTATTTAGTATTTTTATATTTTAAAATTACGTAATTATATTTACTTTAAATTGTTTTAAAATATGTAGTATTTTAAGTATTTAAGTATTTTATATTAAAAAACGTAATTATTATTTCTTTAAATTGTTTTAATATATATTAAGTTTCTTTAAATTGTTTTAATATATATTAAGTTTCTTTAAATTGTTTTAATATATATTAAGTTTCTTTAAATTGTTTTAATATATATTAAGTTTCTTTAAATCGTTTTATTATATTATACAGAAGTAGTTAATGAATGAGTATAAGGATTATTTCTAAAAGCTGTTAATATTTCAGGATTTATACGGTCACAACCTGCTGATTCATTATAATATTGCGGAACATTCACCGCACCATAAGTTGACACTGAAGGAGGTAACGTTGTTATTCTCGAATTCGCAGGATTCATCCTTCCATTAAAACGGTCCGAATCATCTTTAATATTACTTAATTTCATTTGTTGATTAAAAATTTGAGTTCCACCTTGATTTGGTCTATTTAAAATCGATTGAGATTTAATATCATTGTTATGTTGTCTATAAGCCGCATCATAATTCATATCACCGTAACCGGTTGCCGCACCACCTGCTGAAGTAAAATATTCACAACTTGTGGTATCTCTTTGAGTTAAATCCGGATTCGAATAATTATTTACATAATGCCCTTCTTTTTGATTATTTATATTAAATTGAGGAGAATATAAAGTTGTTTCCTTAATTGTAGTTGCCGTTTTTTCATTATTGTTATATACATAACTTTTTGGCATACCACTCGCTTCTCCATAAATTCTTATATTATTTATTGTTTCATCTTTACGTGTCGGTCGTAAAATATCCATTAATGGCGCAATCACCGCACCAATCGCACCACTAAAACCACTTCTTATCGTTTCAGGTTGTTTTACAGTTGTTCTATTATTTTCATAATTTGTATGACTACGTAAAAAATTATCACCATCTGTTATTGGACCTTGACCTGTCGCTTTTGAAGGTTTCACATTTAAACCCGGCAATTGAGTACGTCTACTAGTTTGATAATTTTCTGGAGCAACACCTAATTTTTTATCTGTTGAAATCGCAGGACCCATATATTCATTACTAATATCATTACGTCTTACCTGTCCCATTTCTTGAATCGAACGTAAAGTTTCACCTTTTTCCGCACCTGTGGTTGTTAACCATCTATCTTGAGAATTTATAAAAAAAGTATCTGGTCTTTGTTTTTCAACACGACCTATCATTTGAGCAGTTGCCGCATTTTTTATAAATGAATTCGCCGGACCTTCATGATCTATTAATTCATACTCTAATTTAGGATTGGTATCAACTCTTAATTCATCTATTGTTTTGGGTAACCATTTATCACGTGCCTCCATACCTGAATTATAACCACCACTACCATTTATAGCATAACCTTTATTCAAACCTGGACCAACCATAATAGTATCAAAAGGCTTTACATTATTATTTTTTATACCTGGATTCACACGTGATTGATAAAAATCACTTTGATTCGGCATACCATAAGCCCATTGCATATTTTGCTCTGGTTTAAATAATGGAGCTTGTTCTATTTTTTTTATTACTTGAGAACCAGAACCTATCATATTATCTAAAACTGATTCGGATATTTTCATATCATATGTTCTACCTTTCACTTTTCCACCATTAAATGGAATCATATTATTATGTTTAAATTGTTCTGAATTTAAATAGTTACCTGTTAATGAATAAATCTCTGGAATATTTGAATCTACTGGAATATTATTTCTTACTTTTTGTTCATATATATTTTGGTTAAAATACTTATCTGTTGCTGCATTTGGATTTATATATTCTTGAGTTGTATTTACCAATTCGTTTATATTTGATACTGGGAAATTTTGAGGAGGAATATTTGTATTTGGAAGATAATTATCTGTTTTTACACCTAAATTACTTCTTATACCCATATTCGCAAAATTCTCTTGTCTTATTTGTTTTATTTCTGATTTACTAGAATTATCATTTGGTTGATTTGATATTATATATATACCACCTAATGCTAGTAAAGGTATCGCTATTTCCATTTTATATATAGAAATTATTTTATTTTAATTTAATAAATTTTATTTTAATTTAATAAAATTTATATTTAATATACATTTATTTGCTAAAGATTATTTAAAAATGTAATTTACCTTATAACTAACTCATATTTTATAGTTAAATTATCTGAAAATCAAGGGCATATGTAGATATTTTTATTAAATTAAGTTTTTATTTATTTATTCTTTAATTTATTAAAAATTTGTCTTTAATAAATCATTTTCTCTTTAAATTCATTCATTTAATAATTAATATTTATATTTATATTGATTGACACGAATTCGTTTCATTACACGTTACTGGACCACCTATATAATTACCTTTTATTAACATATAACTGGCAGGTAAATCATTTTTTGTTTCATTTACTACACATTCCCTTTTCGGAGTAAAATAATCCTTTTCTAAAATTCTTGTACTTAAATTATTCTGAAAAGGCAAACACGTATTTATTTGCGGATTTAATGGAGGATAACCCCAATCTACTTGTTCTAAATCACGATACCACCAAGCAGGATTTGTTACTCTAGATTGATCCGTAAATAAATTAGTACACGATGGATAATTTATTGCTTCATTTTTAACATTATAACTTTTATAATTATCTTTTACTAAACAATCTTTTCCTATTTGTCTATTTACACCTTTTAAATCACTTTCTAAATTTATCGTATTTGTTCTTAAATTACCGCCCCATTTTTGAATTATAATTTGAGGATCTACTATATAACACGGACTTGAACCATTTCCTGGAACATTTAAAATCCATCTTCCGGGATCTGTTGATTGTTGCAATTGTTTCTTTATTCTACATTCATCATTATTAAATCTAGTACACGCCATTTATATTTATAATATATATTTTATATTATATTTTTCATTATTTTTTCATATTTTTTACATATTTTATATATATTTTTTTTTTAATTTAAAAACAACATATTTTATTAAATATGGAATTATCATTTAAAAAAAAAGAACCTACTTTATGTTTAAATATGATTCTAAAAAATGAAAGCAAAATTATTACAAGATTATTGGATTCAGTTTTACCTATTATTGATACATATTGCATTTGTGATACCGGTTCTACTGATAATACTATTGATATTATTAATAATTATTTTAAAGATAAAAATATACACGGGAAAATTATTACTGAACCTTTCAAAAATTTTTGTTATAATAGAAATTTCTCTTTAAATTCTTGCATCGGAATGTCCGATTTTATTATATTACTTGATGCCGATATGATTATTCAATTAAATAATTTTAATAAAAATTTATTAAATACATCCAACAGTTTCACTATTCTTCAAGGTAATGATTCTTTCTTTTATAAAAATATGAGAATTATTCAAAATAATGGATTATATAAATATATCGGAGTCACACACGAATATGTCGATACACCACCCAATTCTACTATTTCATCTTTTGATAAAAATCAAATATTTATTTTGGATTATGGAGATGGCGGATGCAAAAATGATAAATTTCAAAGAGATGTTAAATTACTTATACAAGGCATTCAAGATGAACCTAATAATGATAGATATCACTTTTACCTCGCTAATAGTTATCACGATAGCGGACAATTTACAGAAGCCATATCATATTATTTAAAACGTATCGAATTAGGCGGATGGAAAGAAGAAATATGGTATAGCTATTATAGAATCGGATTATGTTATAAAAATCTTAATCTTATACATGATGCTATTTTTTATTGGATGGAAGGAATGGAATATTACCCTCAACGTTTAGAAAATGTCTATGAAATGATTCAATTTTATAGAATTAATAACAAACATAAACTTTGCAATTTATTCTATAATTATGCTATTAATATATTGAATACTAATGATAAACGAGATAATTATTTATTCTTACATAATGATGTATATACTTATAAATTATTTTATGAATTCACCATTTTTGCATCTTATGTCGGAATTCATAATATTAATAATCAACTCATTTCTGTTTTTAATAACACTACTAATGATCTTGACTTAAATAATGTTTTACACAATATGAAATTTTATAAAGATATTTTAATACAACAATCTAAAATAATTTTAGATAATAATTTTACTACTACTATTAATAATCAAAATATTAATTTAAACTCTAGTTCAAGTTGTTTAATACCTTATAATAATGGATATCTTATGAATATTCGATATGTCAATTATTATATTAATCCTGAAGGCAGATATCTAAATTGTGATAATAATATTATCACTATTAATAAATGTATTCAATTTGATACTGATTTAAAATTAATTTCTGAAAAATGGATCGAATTAACATTCGATAATAGAAAATATATCGGAGTTGAAGATGTACGCATTTTTTTTGATATTTATACTAATCAAACTTTATTTATTGGAACTTCATTTCATTTAAATGATACTATCGGCATTGCTACTGGTAATTATGACTTAATTAATTATACATTAAATACAACTGAACTTACACAAACCTTTCACAATACCGAGTGTGAAAAAAATTGGGTGTTTGTTGATTATAATAATTCTACACATATCATTTATAATTGGCATCCATTACAAATTTGCAAAATTAATTCTAATAATACATTAGACCTTGTCATTAAAAAAGAAATGCCACTAATATTCTCTCGAATCAGGGGTTCCACTTGTGGTTTTAAATATTTAAATATTTCACTAAATACTGAAATATGGTTTGTTACACATATCGTTTCTTATGAAAACCCACGACATTATTATCATATCATTTCTGTATTTGATCAAAATATGAATTTACTTAAATATTCCGCACCATTTAAATTTGAAGGAGAACCTATTGAATATTGCTTAAGTATTTTAGTCGAACACAACCGAGTTCTTATCAATTATAGCACTTGGGATAGAACTACACGAATTGGTATTTATGATAAAATATATATCGATTCTATACTTAAATATACTTAAATATTATTAATATTATATAAATGGAACTATTATTGTTCCATTTAATATCAAATTTGAACTAAAATTTCCAATAATTGATATTGTATATAAATTCGTATTATTCGTTTTTGTTAATAAAGTTGAAAAACCTATAAATCCTGAATTACTACATGGACTAAATACATATCCATCACCAGTTATATTATCTTCTTTAGTTGTATAAGACACATTTATGGCTATACCACTTGCTATTCCCCAGTTTGAAGTATGTAGTAATGATTCTGGAGGAGGTGATATATGTGTATTTAATAGATATGAATTTGAAGAATTAAATACCATTGGTGTTGGAGATGTATTTGTATAAATTACATAACTAAATGCTTGACCATATAATTGCGATGGTATATATATTTCAAAAATAGTTGTATTTGTGCTTGAATTATAAATTGTTGAATTCGAAAATAATGTAAAATTATTATTTATTTTATATGAGGTTGATTGAGTCGTTCCATCATTAAATATAATATTTGAAACTGATACATTATTACAATTGAAAATACAATTCTCACTACAATCTATTATTATATTACCAGAATTATCACTAATTATTGAACTATTATTACTAACATCTATAATTTGTATTCCTGTAATAAATTCTAGATTTGAAACTGTTATATTACTACAATCTAAATTTAATTTATTACTTGTTATTATTAAATTACCTAAATTATTACTTGTAATTGAACTATTATTATCTTGAATATTTATTCCATAATTAAAACTCATAGGAGAGAAATAATTATTATCTATAATTAGCTGACTATCATTATTATTATTATTGTAAGATAAATTTAAATTTTCACCAGTATTTATTTCTAAATTCCCAGACGAATCAGTTGTAATTATATTTATATTTGATGAATTATTTATAATTAATGATGTGTAATTATATGCTGAATTGATATAACAATTAGATGATATATATGCAATTACCATAATATAGTATAATTATATAATTTATAATTACAACTTCTAATTAGAATATAACAAAATATATTACATAATCCAATTAAAATAAATTATTGATTAATTGCAGATAAATAACCATCAATTTCATTTTAAATTATTATAATAAATAAGAATTATTTAATTACTAATTAATTAATTAATAGATGACAAATAATTAATTATACAACTAAATTATTTATAACCATATATCCTTGCGACCCAAACAGGATTATTTCCTAACCCCATAATACTTTGTAATGATAAACCTGTAATAGTGGAAGAACTATTTTGATTAATTACTACTTGTATATTACGAATACCTTTTACTCCAGGGTTATTATATATTGAATTAGATACAATTCTTACCATATTATTTGATTGTAAAGTAGTATAACCGACATTGAATACATCAAATTCAATATGAGAATTTGGAAGACAAGCACCAGTCATTTGAATAGGAGTAGTTGCTAATGTTTGAGTATTTAATGATATAGCAGTTAATGCTCCACTTATCATATCATAACCATAAATATCTCCAATAGTAGGAACGTTTAATCCACTGAATCCGTTCAAACTAACACTTGGATATGCTATAAAACTATTCTCTCCAAATGTTAAATGAATTTTATAATTCTTATAAGTTGTATTAAATATAGAAGGAAGGGTATAAGTTGTAGCTAACGCTGCCCCAGTAATGGTTCCTGTTAAAGTTTGTAAATAAACCATACCAGTTGATGCTAATGAACCAGTTATTGTTCCTACAACAGTTAAACCAGTTGAATTTATAGTTGCAATGTTTGTTCCATTTGATTGAATATTTGTGATTCCGTTAGTACTATTAATTGTCATAGCAGCACCAGTTCCTCCAGTAATTGTTAATGCTCCTGAAGAATTTGAAGCAATACTATTCGCATTAATAACAGAACCACTTAAAGATCCTGTAAATTGAGTAGCAGTTAATGTAGAAGTTGAAGGATTATATGTTAAGGGAGTAGTAGTATCATCTTGATATAAAGGTAAACTTGTTCCAGTTGATGCTAAATTCTTTGTAAATGGTATATAATATGTTCCAGCAGTATTATCACTTATAACATTTACATTTGTAGCAGTTGTAGCAGTTGATGAATTACCACTACAAGAAAGAGCAGTTGTAGCAGTTGATGAATTACCAGATAAAGCACCAATGAAAGTAGTTGCAGTTAATGTAGAAGTTGAAGGATTATAAGTTAAAGGAGTTGTTGTACCATCAACATATAATTGTTTTGCTACTCCTGTTGTTTTAGCAAAAGGTATATAATAAGTGCCACTTGTATTATCACTTGTAAGATTAATAGCATTCGCATTTGAAGATGTTCCAGTTAAATTAGTAGAAGTTAAAGTATTTGTTGATGGATTCCAACTTAAATTACCAGTGGCTGACGTTAGTATATTTTGATAACCTGATGTAGTTAAAAAAAATGAAATTGGATAATTTCCACTTGTAGAAGGACCAGGATTTGTATTTACTTGATTAGCAGTAGAAGCAGTAGAAGCATTACCATTAAAAGTTCCGTAAAAATTAGTAGCAGTAATTGAATTGCCATTAGTAATATTTTGGGAACCATTCAAATTTAGTCCATTTTCAAAAATTGGCGGGATACTATTAGCTCCGTTTATGTAAGTTGAATAAATATAACCGCAACCAATTGTTCCACTATTAAAATTATCATTTACTCCTAATAACAAAGTGTTATGCGATAAAGAACAATATTGTTTGTCCTTACTATTTTGCATAGTAATTAAGTCTGTTCCGTCAATACTATTAAAATATAATGAATTTGCTGTAAGATTACAAGTATTACTACCATCAGGATTAGTATAATCATTAATTGTTAATGTATTATAATTTAAAGAAGAATTTAAAGTAGGTGTTCCACCATTAACATCATTTTGGATAAGAAAACTATCTGATGGACCAATACTAAAATAAGTTTTAGTATTTTCAATATTGATTTGAATATTATCAATGTTTATATTGAGAAATGATGTAGTACTCTTATCAACAAGATATAAACTATTTGTAGATAATTGAGTTTGTAATGTAGAATTATCACTATAAATTAATGTATCCGGATAAATGTCTAACTTATTATTACCATTAGTCATAGATAATTGATTTGTATATAAATAAGTTTGTAATTGAGTATTAAAATTATCACTATAATTTAATCTATCAGGATAAATGTTTAAAGTATGATCACCATTATTCATGGTAATAACTCCATTAACACTTAAATTAGGTGAAGATAAATAATTGTTATTGGGATTATAAGTAATAGAAGTATTATGGGCTGTAAATAATTGTTGAGAACCAATAACACCATCAGTCATAATTAAATTATAATTAGCATCATTTGTTGCATCATTTAAATTTATAGTTGAAGCATTTGTAGAACCAGCAGGACCAGTAGAACCTGTTGAACCAGTAGGACCTATAGGACCAGTAGGACCTGCTTGAACGGTAAATGAAGTATGAAGATGAGAATATGTAGAAGGACTTTCATAATAAATTCTTCCATCAATATTAGCACCCCCAGCAATTTTGATAACATATATTCTTATAAGTATTGATTCATAAGCAGATATATCAGTATATGGTAAAGCAATAGATAAAATTATTTCTTGAATTGCATATAAACTATCCGTAATTGCAGTTAAATTACTATCAGTACCAATTTGTGTTTCTACTCCTCCAGGTGTTCTACCAAAAATACGATATAGTAAACTGGCTTTATCTTTATCAGACACACCGTTTACATTCGCAAAAACATTTAAATCCCATATACCATAAGGAATATAAGAACCAATATTTAAATTTGCAATAGTATTACCAAAATTTCCAATATCTTGAAGAACAACAGTTGCGTTAAAAGAAACATCACTTCTTGGAGCAGATGATTCCGTTAAAGATAAAAGTTCAATTCCTGGTAAAAAAGGTTCAGAATAATTTAAATAAAAAGTTAATCCTCCTGAATTACCATTAGCACCTTGAATACCAGTAGGACCAGTATAACCGGTATAACCGGTATAACCAGTGTAACCAGTATAACCAGTTAATCCTTGAATTCCTTGAGGACCAGTGTGACCAGTATAACCAGTGTGACCAGTATAACCAGTATAACCAGTAGGACCAGTTGTTCCTATTTGCGTCCAACTGGTTCCATTATAAAATTCTAAATTGGTTCCGTGACAACAAATAGTTCCACCTGTAGGACCTAATGGTAAAGATGATAATACAGGTAATTGTAAATAAGTAGGAGTAATATTAGTCTTATATCCTGTAATATTAATAGGGTCTAAAATTGAAAAACTTGGAGGTGAAACAATATTTACAGTAGCATAAATATTACCAGGTGAATCCATAAAATTAATATTATTACCTAAAACTGTTAGTAAATTTACAGAATTTGCTCCTGATAAATACGTATCCTTAGTGCATCCCATACTTAAATTTCCATTATTAGAACCTAATGTAATATCTCCATCAGTTGTAACTAAACTAATATAACCAGTTGAATTTGTTGTTAATGATATATTATTAGTTGTATTTAATAATAAATTTCCATTATTATCACTACTTATTGTACTAGAAACAGAACTATCTTCTATATTAATACCTCCGGTTTGAGTTGATTGTATAATTAAACCTTGATGAGCATTTAATACAATACCTGCATTAGATGAAAGAGCATTCATAATAAAATTATCATTTCCATCAGTAGTAATTTCTCCATAATTAATATTATTATTATAATTGATAAATTCTACATTATTTGTAGTTAACTTAATATCACTAGTATCAGTAATTAGATTAATTGCTGAGTTATTTGTTTCAAATGTCATACCTCCACCAGAAGTAAGTTTTATATTTGAACTTCCATTAGGAGCATTAAGATTAATATCATTACTCGCAGTTATATTGACCTTATCATCAGTTGAAGTAAGATTTACTGATCCAAAACCATTCAAATAAACACTATTATTAGCAGAAGACATAGTTAAATCATTATTACTATCACTTGATAAAGTATGTACGTTATCAATATTATGATTATTCATATTTAAAATTGCGTCTGAAATTATATTTTCACTTTTTAATACTAAATTTCCTGAATTATCACTACTTATTGAACTATTATTACTTGCGTCTTGAATACTTATTCCTTCAGTAAATACTATATTTGGTATTACTACATTACTACAATCTAAAATAAAACTTCCACTACAATCTAAATTTATATTTTCACTTTTTAATACTAAATTTCCTGAATTATCACTACTTATTGAACTATTATTACTTGCGTCTTGAATACTTATTCCTTCAGTAAATACTATATTTGGTATTACTACATTACTACAATCTAAAATAAAACTTCCACTACAATCTAAATTTATATTTTCACTTTTTAATACTAAATTTCCATTATTATCACTTGATATTGATGATCCAGAATTATAATCATATTCTTGTATATCCTGTATAAGAATTCCATTATCAGTATATATTTCATTTTTTATACCACCTATAGTATGTCCTCGTAAATTAGTATAATTTAAATATGTATTTCCATCCATAAAAATATTGTTTGATGAATTTAAAGTTAAATTACCATTATTATTACTAATAATTGAACTATTATTACTAGCATCTTGAATACTTATTCCTCCAGTATATTCTATATTTGGTATTACTACATTACTACAATCTAAAATTATATTTTCAATTGTTGTTAATATTAAATTTCCTGAATTATCATTACTTATTGAACTATTATTTACATTATTATTAGATTGAAATATTAATGCAGTATTAGTTGACGACGACGCTATGAAACAATTATTTGATAGATTAGTATTTTTTATTGACATATAAATAATATTTATATTATTATTTTTTTTTTTTAATATAAAAAAATAAATTGTAAAAAATCAAATCTATTTTACAAATATACTTTATTTATAATTATCTATTATCAATTAATTAATAATATTTTGAAATGATATAATCATTGAAATTGAAATTTTAACCAACTAGAACTAGTACCATCATAAAAGTATAAAATTTCATTTACTAAACAAATCATACCAGCTGCGGCTGGAGTTGGATGTGCTATTATGGAAGGTAATTGTAAATAAGTAGGATATATATAATTTGAATTAGTTGAATCTGTAACTGAAAAACTTTTAGATGAAGGAGTAAAAACAGCAAAAGTATTAGGAGTATCTGGATGATTATCTGTAATATTAACAGTACTATTTGAATTTAAAAATAAAGTTCCATAATTATTACTTGTAATATTTGAATTGTTAGTAATATCACCAATTTGAATTATACCTCTAAAAGTTTGATTCCCAGAAATAACTACATTTTCACTTGTAGTTCCTAATACAATTTGATTAGATGCTGTAATTGTAGAATTATAACCTATAGCTGTTGAATTATTCCAATTATTCATTGTAGAATCAATACCTGAATTATAACCTATATAAGTGTTATAATTTCCATTAATATCATTCTTTCCTGAATAATATCCAATTGCTGTATTATAATTATTTAAACTTTCTAGTAATGTTTTATTTCCTATTGCTGTATTATCATTACCTTTATTAACTATTAATGCACTATTTCCTATAGCAAGATTACCATAACCCGTAAAATTATTTTGTAATGTACTATTTCCTATAGCAAGATTACCATAACCACTACTATTATTTTGTAAAGCAAACGTTCCTATAGCAAGATTACCATAACCAATACTATTATTTTGTAATGTACTATTTCCTATAGCAAGATTACCATAACCATTACTATTATTTTGTAGGGAATCAATTCCTAAAACAATACAATCATAACCAACATTTTCAGAATTAAGTTTTGTTCCGATTATAATATTATCTAAAATATTATCTAAATTTAAATATACATTATTTATAGTTGATGATGTTACATTACTACAATCTAAAATTATATTTTCAATTGTTGTTAATATTAAATTTCCTGAATTATCATTACTTATTGAACTATTATTTACATTATTATTAGATTGAATTATTAATGCAGTATTAGTTGATGACGACGCTATGAAACAATTATTTGATAGATTAGTATTTTTTATTGACATATAAATAATATTTATATTATTATTTATTTTTTTTAAATATAAAAAAATAAATTGTAACAAATCAAATATATTTGATTTATTTTATAAAATTATAAACTAAAATAAGAATTATAAGGTATTCCAAATCCATAATCACATTTTAATTCTATTGATCCATTCATATAATAAGTTCCATAAGTATTACCAAAATTAAGAGTTCCATAATCAATCGTACAACTATAAATAAATGATGTTGATGATGATGGTAATGGTGTTTGCGTAAAATTGCTAACACCAAGATTTAGTGTTGGAGAATTAGTATACACTAATAGATCAGAAAACTCCCCAAGAAATGAACCTATAGCTACATTTCCTATATAAGAAGATGGTATTGTAGCTGATGATGATGTTAACTCACTAGTAATACTATAATTATTTTGTTTTATAGTTGTTATATTGTTTTGAATATAATTTATATTAAGTGAAATCATACCACCACTTGACGTAAGATAACTAGTAAAGGGTGTTTCAGCTTGACCTATTTGTGCAAACATAAAATTAGTTCTTAATGTAATAAAAGAGTTAGATAAATCGGTAATATTTTCATTTATCCAACTAAAAGTAATAGAATTTGAAGACAAATCCTGATTTGAAAAACCAAGAGAAAATGTATTTGTCGTAATTCTATTCCAATAATTTCCATCATACTCATTTATAGAATTATTAGAAATGTCAATTACTAATGCTCCAGTAGAAATACTTGTAGGTGGTGGTATAAGTTGAGGTGATAAAATTACAGACTCATTAAAAGTATTTACACCTGTAAAAGTTTGACTATTTGCTAAATATGCTACACCACCTGGTATTGTACCAGTTGGACCTGTATATCCAGTATAACCAGTATAACCTGTATAACCTGTAGGACCAGTATAACCTGTATAACCTGTATAACCTGTATAACCTGTATAACCTGTATAACCAGTAAAACCTGTATCTCCGGTAAAACCAGTATAACCTGTATAACCAGTAAAACCTGTATAACCTGTGTAACCAGTATATGCTGTAGGACCAATAGGACCAGTATATCCAGTATAACCTGTATAACCTGTGTAACCAGTATATGCTGTAGGACCAATAGGACCAGTATATCCAGTATAACCAGTATAACCTGTAGGACCAGTATATCCAGTATATCCAGTATAACCAGTATAACCAGTATATCCAGTATAACCAGTATAACCTGTAGGACCAGTATATCCAGTATATCCAGTAGGACCAGTATAACCTGTGTAACCAGTATATGCTGTAGGACCAATAGGACCAGTATATCCAGTATAACCAGTATAACCAGTATAACCAGTAGGACCAGTAAAACCAGTAAAACCAGTAAAACCGGTATAACCAGTATATGCTGTAGGACCAATAGGACCAGTATAACCTGTATATCCAGTATAACCTATAGGACCAGTATCTCCAGTATAACCTGTATAACCAGTAAAACCAGTAAAACCGGTATAACCAGTATATGCTGTAGGACCAATAGGACCAGTATAACCTGTATATCCAGTATAACCTGTAGGACCAGTATCTCCAGTATAACCTGTATAACCAGTAAAACCAGTAAAACCGGTATAACCAGTATATGCTGTAGGACCAATAGGACCAGTATAACCTGTATATCCAGTATAACCTGTAGGACCAGTATCTCCAGTATAACCTGTATAACCAGTAAAACCAGTAAAACCGGTATAACCAGTATATGCTGTAGGACCAATAGGACCAGTATAACCTGTATATCCAGTATAACCTGTAGGACCAGTATCTCCAGTATAACCTATAGGACCAGTATCTCCAGTAAAACCTGTATAACCAGTATATGCTGTAGGACCAATAGGACCAGTATAACCTGTATATCCAGTATAACCTGTAGGACCAGTATCTCCAGTATAACCTATAGGACCAGTATCTCCAGTATAACCTGTATAACCAGTATAACCTGTATCTCCAGTATAACCTGTAGGACCAGTATAACCAGTATAACCGGTATAACCAGTATATGCTGTAGGACCAATAGGACCAGTATAACCTGTATATCCTGTATAACCTGTAGGACCAGTATATCCAGTAAAACCAGTAAAACCAGTAAAACCGGTATAACCAGTATATGCTGTAGGACCAATAGGACCAGTATAACCTGTATATCCAGTATAACCTGTAGGACCAGTGTATCCAGTAAAACCAGTAAAACCAGTAAAACCGGTATAACCAGTATATGCTGTAGGACCAATAGGACCAGTATAACCTGTATATCCTGTATAACCTGTAGGACCAGTATAACCTGTATAACCTGTAGGACCAGTATCTCCAGTATATCCTGTATACCCTGTAGGACCAGTATAACCTGTATAACCTGTAGGACCAGTATAACCTGTATATCCTGTATAACCGGTATATCCAGTATAACCTGTATAACCTGTAGGACCAGTATAACCTGTATAACCTGTATAACCGGTATATCCAGTATATCCTGTATAACCTGTAGGACCAGTATCTCCAGTATATCCTGTATAACCTGTAGGACCTGTATCTCCAGTATAACCTGTAGGACCAGTATCTCCAGTATATCCTGTATAACCTGTAGGACCTGTATCTCCAGTATAACCTGTAGGACCAGTATCTCCAGTATATCCTGTATAACCTGTAGGACCTGTAGGACCTGTATAACCTGTAGGACCAGTATCTCCAGTATATCCAGTATAACCTGTAGGACCTGTATCTCCAGTATAACCTGTAGGACCAGTATCTCCAGTATATCCTGTATAACCTGTAGGACCAGTATCTCCAGTATAACCTGTATATGCTGTAGGACCAATAGGACCGGTATATCCAGTATAACCTGTAGGACCAGTATCTCCAGTATATCCAGTATAACCTGTATATGCGGTGGGTCCAATAGGACCGGTATATCCAGTATAACCTGTATAACCAATAGCAAATGGTCCAGTTGGTCCAGCAGGTCCAACTGGACCTACAGTTTTAATATTACAACATTTTTTAGAACCTAAATATTGAGAATAATCCATTATAAATATAATATATGAATATAATAGAATTAAATAATTTTAATTTAACTAATTAAAATTATGAAGAAGGTAAAGCTGCTAAACAAAGTCGTATAGATCCAAGTGAAGCAACTTCATATTTAACCACAAGAGGTAAATCATTTTCTAAATAAACTTCAATTTGAGAACAAAGATTAGTGCATTTAATAAAATAGCCTAAATTTTTAAGAGAGAATTCGCCTTGAATAATTTTAGAAGAGTCTTGTTTTAAAATAAAACCCATACTTCCATCAGATTCAGCACGATGAATTTCAGCAGATGCGAATTGTCCAGAACATTTAAAGATTAATTCATTTCCAACAGATTTAATTTCTAATTTATCAGAAATGCAAGATAAATCACGAATGATTTTTTGAAAATCAGCAGATGGTAAATTAATAATAGATGAGAATTTAACATCAGGATATTGTAATTCTTCAGGTTCAGGTTCAATTAATCTCAATTTTTGTGTTTTACATTGTTTAATTTCGCCATTTTCGAATTTTAAAGCTAAATGTGAAACGATGCCATCAGTATAATCGGCATTTTCGATATAAATAGTTAAAGTATCATCATTATCAATTGAATTAATTAATTTAAATAAATGAAACATATTAACTCCAATAATAATTTTTTCTTTTTTACATTCATAAAATTCAAAATTTTGAGATGCTAAATAAAGATGAGCTAAAATTGTATGAGATTTATCCATATTAATAATACGAATACCATCAGGTTCAAAAGTTATATTTGTTTCTAAAAGTATATCTTTAAGTGCTGTCATTAAAGTTCTAAATGGAGCGATTTGTACAGTTTTAATAGTTAATACATTACCTTCAGTTTGAGTTAATATATTATTTTTATTAGAAAATAGAGACATTATACATGGAATTAATTTTAAACCTTTAAATACTTATGACTTAAAATATTTAACGCATTAATTTTTATTAATTATTTATAATTATAATTTTTATTCATAATTATAATTTTTATTCATATTTATAATTTTTATTCATATTTATAATTTTTATTCATATTCATTAATATATATTATTAAAAAATATTTAAAAACATTCTAGTCTAGTTATTATGACTGAACAAATTATGGTTGATAATCCACATAATTCACAATTTATCGATGTAATTAATCTACTTACTAAAGAATATAAAGACAATGAATATATGACTCAACGATTATATAATCATATCGTTTTATATTTACCTAATACACTTGAAAATGAATTCAAAAATCATCAAAAACGCAAAATTCGTAATAATTTTTTAACTAATGAGCAACAACTTTTTATTCAAGTCTTTTTAAGCAAACATAAATATTTCTATTTATCTAATAATAATTTATTTTATGAATATAATGGAGAAAAATATCTAATTATTAAAGAAGATGATATTATTCATAAACTTCTATCTACTATATCTAATGATAGAGTTTTATTACAGTGGAAACATAAAACTAAAATTAATATTATTAAACAAATTAAAGAAAGAACACTTTTCAGTTCTATACCTGAATCTGATACTATTCAAAATGTATTAAATGTTTTTTATCCATCCATTTTCTCTTCTAAAAATTATGCTAAATATTTTCTTACTATCATCGGCGATAATATTTTAAAAAAAAATTCTAATAATATTTTTCTTGTTAGTCAGAAAATGAAACAATTCCTAAATCAACTCGATAATGTCGCTTTATTGTCTATCGGAAATAATAATACTATTCATAATTTTATGACTAAATATCACGAAAATCATTCTTATGAAAATTGCAGATTTATTAAATTCAATGAATATTTCTCCACTGAAGTTTGGAGAGAAATACTTAAAAAAATAGGACTTGATCTATTATGTGTTGCTGCTCATTATTCTAAACGTTATGAAAATTCTGACAATTTTATTGATATTTATGCTGATGAAGAATTGAAAATATATACTTATTATCTTAAAAATTCTACACCTAATTCTATCGTTGATGATTTTTGCAATAAATATATTGTTACTACTTCTAATACTAATACTAATAATACTCTTATTCCATACAAAATGGAATGGAAAAATTTACATTTCGTTTGGAAACAATTCATTTATACTTCCAATTTTATTAATATTATTTATTCTAATACTTTAAAAAATATTCTTAAAACAAAATATTCATATGATGATAACACCGACTCTTTCTTGCAAATCACTAGCAAATATCTTCCCTTTTATAGCGATTTTATTAAATTTTGGGAAAATACAATCACTATTCATAATACAACTGATACTAATATATTTGAATATGACATCGAAATTGATGAATTCACTTCTATTTTTAAATATTGGACTAAACTTACCGATGAAACACTTATGACTAATGGTAACATCACTGAAGAAAATATTTTACAAATTTTAAAACATTTCTTTCCATCTATTGAAATTTTTGAAGATAAATATGTTTTAAATGTCACTTCTTCTCTATGGGATAAAAATAATAATATTTATTCATCTTTTCATTTTATTAATCAACAAATTAATATTAATAATGATACTTTAATTTCATTCGATGATGCTTACAATTATTATTATAAATTTTGTAATATATCTTCTTTGAAATTTATCGTTAGCAAACGATATTTTGAAAAATATTTATATTATAAATTCTCCGATTCTATTGTATATGATAAATTCATCGAAACTAAATGGATTCTTACTACTACTCACACATAATTCAATAATACATATTTAATTACTTATTTGTATTATTGAACTATTCTATTATTGAACTATTCTATTATTGAACTATTAATTACCATTACCCGCTATAAATTGTAACGCATTACCTGAGGTATGTACTCCTTTACCATCATAATATGAAGGAGCTAACATACCACCTAAAGCCATACCACCATTCATTCTTCTTCTTCTCTTGGTCGATCTTGAACTATTTTTATGAAATAATTTAAACACACCTCGTGTTGTTTTATAACCCGCTTTTACTAAAAATTTATTCTTTTTCGCAAAAAAATGCTTCTTTCTTGATACAATACGACCATGTTTATTTTTCATTAAACCATTTTTTGTTATACTACCACTTGTATGTTTCGCTGTTCCATGATATACTTCGGCACGACTACCTACCGTTTTCTTATAATTATTACTTTTCGATACCATTATAATATTTACAGAGAAAATAATATATACTTACATTACAATTACTTATATTAAAAATTATTTACTAAAGAACTTCCACTTCCACCAGCCATACCTTCTATTCTACCTAAATAATTTATATTTAAAGGATTTCCTAAATAAAAATTTCCATATTGCGATTTACCACCTTTATTATTATTTATTATTTGAGATATTCTTGTTTTTTTTGATATTCTCGCATTTGATACAATATTATTTTTATCATATGAATTTGTATTTTGAATACATTCACTTATTTTTTGCGAACCTGGATATTTAGCATTATAATTTGCTATATAATTTATACAATTTATTGAATTACTTTTTCTTCCTGGAGTAAAAGATTGATATGAATACATTATATATATACATATATATTTGCGGTATTTATATTTTATATTTTATATTTATATATTATATATTATATATTTATATGGCACATATAATTGAGTTAAATAATATAGCTAAAAAAAGAGGTCTAGTAAACCTAGAAGAAGAAGGCTACACGTCGCAAGAATCGCAGTCGTCGCAGTCGACGTCGTCGTCGCAAAATGCAAAGCAAAAAGCAAGACGTGAACCTCAATATCAATTATTTCAATCTCAATTATCTCAACCTCAACCTAAAAAACTATCTGATTTAGAATATGTACCATATGATACTCAAGCTAAATTTCAATATTATAATTTATTAACGTGTAATGATATAGATCTTTTAAAAATATTAAAACAATATTCTTTCTATTTAATTTCTGATTATTTAATTAATAATACTAACGAAACACTTTTCGTTCCTAATTTACTACCTTCAACTAAATTATATGATTTTCAACTAAATACATCTTTTAAAAATAAAACTTTTAATAATCATTTAAAAATTGAGAATTATATTTTAAGATCAATCGTTGCGGAAAGTTTTAATTATTTTACTCCTGAGAATTCTTTTAGTAGTTATCTTTTATTATCAGAACCTGAAGAAAGTGTACAACATTTTTTTGTATCATGTCAATATAATAACTATTCTGAAAGTTTATGTTATGAATTAATTAATTTATACATTATTATGGAAATTGAAGAAAAAATTTCCAATTGTAAACAACAAATTCTACAAAAACAAGTTGGAGGAAGTTGTGATGCTATTAATTTAGATACTGTTAATACTTATAATAATGAAGCTTCATTATTAATTTGTAAATTAATATTTGAATGGGAACACGATTTTAAAAAAGTAATAAAAATAAAAGAAATTTACAATGCTGTAAACATTGTTTTTAAATTATGGATTAATTTAATTAATGCTAATTGTATAACTCCTGTTTATGATGATGGTAAAATCATAGAAGATTTAACTTATACAGCAACTAATGGTTTAATTAGTGAACCTAATTATATGAAAATTGTAATGGAATATGTTAGAGACAATTGTATAGGTCGTTATGAAAATTTTGAATATACTGAAACAATTTCTTTTAAAACAAATATTGGTGAAATTGATAATATTTTACAATATTTTAAAGGTTGTTTTTATATGATAAAACCTAGTGATAATATCAACTCAATACATTTAACTATTTCATATGATGAAAATTTTGACGATGCACAAAATTATCATGATAGACCAATACAATATACATTAACTGATATTTCTTTAGAGAATCAAGATATGGCTCTGGGAATTAAAAAAAAAACTTTATATCAACAATTCATATATGATGAAATACCTTCTAAATTAAATATAAAATTAAAAGAAAACCTTTTGAGTGAATTAGAAAGCATTGGAATAATAAATAATATCAAAACAGATCAAATAACTGATATCTGCACACCTTCCACAATAATAGATCCTGGAACTACACCATCAAATGGGGAGGTATATAATAATAAAGCAAATGAATCAATTAGTCAAATATTTAGTATATTTAAGTTAGATATAGAAATTGATAAAATTATCTATAGAAATAGTGATGTATTAAAAGAATTTAATACTGATACTCATCCTGATGATATATCAATAATAGAAGGATATTATTTTAAAATAAAAAGAAAGAATGATGAAACAACTAATATGGTTAGTTTTCCATTATATCGTCGTGATATTTGTATTTCAAATGTTGTTAAGACAATCAACTATGTTTATGATGAAAGTGGACATGGAAGTGCACAATTCAACGATGTAACTGAAAAAGAAGTAAGAGATCGTTTAATATTCGCGGCAACATGTATTTATAACTTATTAGATGATGAATATAGAGTTAATAGTACTGAAATATCAGTAAAAATGACTATATTGGCATTTTTTAAATCTTTAGGTGATGAATGGCAAAAAATGACGTGTTTATTTATAAATAACAATACCACTTCTCATACCACTTCTCCCTCCTCCTCCTCCTTTATGGAAACATCAATAGAACTACAACCAAACATTATTTATACACTATTAGAAAAGACTCAATTAAAAGAAAAGGCTCAATTAAAAGAAAATATAAAAATCTTAGGACTTGAAACAAACTTAGTAGATTTAAAAAAATTAGAAGATGTACTAAACGAATTGAGTCTACTTATTTCTGCTTCTTCTTCTTCTTCTTCTTCTTCTTCTTCTTCTTCTTCTTCTTCTTCGTCTTCTTCTTCTTCTTCTTCTTCTTCTTCTTCTTCTTCTTCTTCTTCGTATCCTGCTAATGTTTCTACTTTTCCTGATAATGGACTTCTATTTTTTATTACAAAAGATACAATATTAGTTGGTTCAAGTATTATAGATAATATTCCTTTATTAACTGATTTAAAAATACCATTTTTGTCGACACATCTAAATGACAAACCAAACAACACATCTGGGTCAACTAGAGGTGGGACTTTATTAACTTGTATAGATAAAATTAATCCTGAATCTGATATAACAAAAATACAAAATATACTATCTAATTGTTTACTTATCATTAATTCATTATTAAACAAACAAATCATCACATTTACAAATGTAGCATTTAGGATTAATATTACTAATCTATTAACTAACATAATTAATAACATCTCTCAAACTGATTCTCAAATATTAACTATATTTGATACAATGAGTGGTATATTAAATCAAATAAATTTATATACAGAATATTTTGGTTGTACAAATATTGAACAATTAATAAATATTCAAGTTAAAACAGCAATATGTTCAATGAATATTGATACAACAGAAAAAATAATTTTAACCACAAACACTAAAACATTAATTGATAGATTACTTAAAAGTGACGTTTCTTCAAATAATGTTTGTAATATAGTAAAAGCTTATATTAATGGTTGTAATTATTTTATTAACAAAATAGATAAATATATTAAATTATTAAACAATTATAATATAAATGGTAATATTGAAATAAATATTGCTTATAAAAGTATTATATCTGACATACATAAAATTAAATTAAAATTTATTAACGAGCAAATAAAACGAACTGAACAAAAATATATAGAGAATCTAAATTCATTAGTGAGTGATAAAGGAACAAACAGTAGAAATAAACAAAAAGATGTATCAGGTATTGGTATTATTAAAAAAGAAATACAAGAAAAAATAAATTCAATAATTGTAAAATTTGATTCTTCTTCTTCTTTTACGCTCGAGATGGTTTTGTCGGATAGTACACTTCTTGATGATATACATGTATATGCGGCACAATTCTTAAAACCTAGTAAATATTTAACAGATTTGGATACAATTATTGCTAAATATTATAGTACACTTAAAACTCCAAGTGAATTAAAAAAAGTAAATGTTAAAATTGATAAAATAATGAATCTACTTAAAAAAGATATAATAATAACACAGATAGACAACAAATGTGAACAAAATAATATTGTAAATAATACTAGTGATTATTTAATGCATTTACGAGGGATTCAAACCGAAATTAAAAAAGAGACTATTATAAAAACAGCAGCAACAGAAGAAGAAACAGAAGAAACAGAAGAAGCAGCAGCAGCAACAGCAGCAACAGCAGTAGCAGCAGCAACAGCAGAAGAAGCAGTTGTAGCAGCAACAGCAGCAGCAGCAACAGCAGCAGCAGCAGAAGAAGCAAAAGAAAAAGCAAAAGAAGCAGTAGAAAAAGCAATACAAGCAGCAGCAGCAGCAGAAACAGCAGCAACAGCAGCAACAGCAGCAACAGCAGCAACAGCAGCAACAGCAGCAACAGCAGCAGTAGCAGCAGCAGAAGCAGCAGAAGAAGCAGCAGAAGAAACTTATAATGAACTATGTATTTGTGAAAAAAAAACACATTTATTCAATTATTCTTTTGATTATATATTCAAAAATACGGGTGTAGAATCAAACTTAAGAAAATATTTGAATAATAATAATGTTCATGAGGTTGATGATATTATAGATAATATTAAAAAGACTACATTTAATGGATTAGATTACAATGCTATATTTATATCTGTAGAAAATGTTTTACAAAAATTTCCATCTATCGCTGATACAGAAGGATATGTATATGAAATTACAGATATTATGTGTATGTATAATCCTGCTACTAATGTTACTACTTCTGCGGTTACTACTTCTCCGGGTACACCATCATCAGCACCATCATCATCATCATCATCATCATCATCATCATCATCATCATCATCATCATCATCATCATCATCATCATCATCATTATCATCATCATTATTACCACCACCAGCAACACCACCACCAATTACTTCTATTACTACTGTTTCTGTTGCTTCTCCTGCTACTCTGGGTACACCATCATCAGCACCATCATCATCATCATCATCATCATCATCATCATTATTACTACCACCATCATTATCATCATCATTATTACCACCACCAGCAACACCACCACCAATTACTACTACTACTACTACTACTACTGTTGAAGTCTACGCTAAAAAACAATATGATGAATGGTACGAATATATAACAACTACAAATAATGATTTTATCATACAAGAATTAAAAGAATTAAAAAAATTAAGTCAACTATTGAATGATGTTTCAACGGAATCGAACTCCTCAAAGGGTGACTCAGAGGGTGCAGAGGGTGACTCAGAGGGTGACTCAGAGGGTGACTCAGAGGGTGACTCAGAGGGTGCAGAGGGCGAGGATGTTTCAATGAGAACAGGTTATGAGGATTATGGTGCGAATGAGACTAAAACGTTTGATTCGGACGGAGGTTCAAACATTAATCATACAAAAACAAAAAAACATATAATAAAAAGAAATAAAATAACTCGATATAACAAAAATAGTAACAAAAATAAAAATAAAAGGAAATCAATAAAAAAAATAAAAAGAAATAAACACAAAAGAACAGTTTAAATTTGAAATTAATATAAAATTGAAATTATTTAAATAGATAAATGTATAAATAAATATCAATATCAAAATGAGTGTTGAAGACGTTAATCTTGCGACGAAATATCAAAAAAAATCAGATACAGAACATATTTTATCAAATCCGGATACATATATAGGTTCAGTTGAAGAAATAGAATCGATTGAATGGATAGTAAATGAATCGAATGATAAAATAATAGAAAAAAAAATAAAATATATTCCAGGTTTATTTAAATTATTTGATGAAGGTATAGTAAATTGTCGAGATCATGTGATACGTATGTTGCAAGCGAAAAGTGTAGGTCAAAAAGATATATTAGAAGTATCAAATATAGAAATCTCAATTAGTGAAGATGGTACGATTACTATGTTGAATGATGGTAATGGTATAGACGTAGCTCAGCATCCAGAACATAATATCTGGATTCCGGAAATGATTTTTGGTCATTTAAGAACATCAACGAATTATGATAAAAGTGAAAAAAAGATAGTTGGTGGAAAGAATGGTTTTGGTTTTAAATTAGTATTGATATGGTCGAGTTATGGTTGTATAGAAACAGTAGACCATATAAGAGGATTAAAATATACTCAAGAATTTAAGAATAATTTGTATGAAATCTGTAAACCATCAATAGTGAAATGTAAAAAAAAGCCATATACGAAAATAACATTTAAACCGGATTATATTCGTTTAGGTATAGATGGTTTGAGTGATGATATAATATGTTTATTAAAGAAAAGAGTGTATGATATAGCGGCGATAACAAATAAGAATTTAAAAGTGAAATTTAATAATAATTTGATAAATATAAAAAATTTCCAGCAATATATAGATATGTATATAGGAGATAAAAGTGTATCAGTTCGTATATATGAAGAGAACGGTGAAAGATGGGAATATGCCGTAGCTATAAGTCCGAATGATGAATTTATGCAAGTTTCATTTGTGAATGGTATTCATACGTCGAAAGGTGGAAAGCATATAGAATATATATTAAATCAAATAATAAGAAAATTAGGAGATTATATTGAAAAGAAGAAGAAAGTGAAAGTGAATATGACAAGTATAAAAGAGCAGTTATTTTTATTTGTGAGATGTGATATAGAGAATCCTTCTTTTGATAGTCAAACGAAAGATTATATGAATACTCCTTCTTTGAAATTTGGTTCGAAATGTGAAATAAGTGATAAATTTATAGAGAAAGTAGCAAAAATGGGTATAATGGATAATGCGTTAAAATTAACTGAAATAAAAGAGAATAAAGCAGCGAAGAAATCGGATGGTGTAAAAAGTAAAAGTATTCGTGGTATTCCAAAGTTAACAGATGCGAATTGGGCTGGAACGGATAAATCAAGTGAATGTATAATAATATTTTGTGAAGGTGATTCAGCGAAAGCAGGTATAATTTCTGGTTTATCATCAGAAGATCGAAATAAAATAGGAGTTTATCCGATGAAAGGAAAGATTTTAAATGTGCGTGGTGAATCAATAAAAAAGATAAGTGAAAACAAAGAGATAACAGAAATAAAAAAGATTTTAGGATTAGAAACGAATAAGATATATAATAAAATAGAAGATGTACATAAATGGTTGCGTTATGGAAAGGTTATATTTATGACAGATCAAGATTTAGATGGGAGTCATATAAAGGGTTTAGCAATAAATTTATTTGAATCAGAATGGTCAGAATTAAGTGGAATAGAAGGATTTATAGGATTTATGAATACTCCGATATTGAAAGCAAGAAAAGGAAATACAGAATTAAATTTTTATAATGATGGTGAATACAATGAATGGAAAAAGTGTAATGATATAAAAGGTTGGAAGATAAAATATTATAAAGGGTTAGGAACAAGTACAGGTAAAGAATTTCGAGAATATTTTGATAATAAGAAAATGGTATATTTTCATCGTTCAGAAAAGAGTAATAATGCGATTGATATGGTTTTTAATAAAAAAAGAGCAGATGATAGGAAAGAATGGTTAAAGAATTACAATAGAGAGATATATTTAGATACATCAAAATCAGAAGTATTATATGAAGATTTTATAGATAAAGAATTAATTCATTATTCGAAATATGATTGTGATAGAAGTATTCCGAATTTGATGGATGGTTTAAAGATAAGTTTAAGAAAGATATTATTTGCTGCGTTTAAAAGAGGGTTAACATCAGAAATAAAGGTAGCTCAATTTTCAGGTTATGTTTCAGAGCATTCAGGATATCATCATGGAGAAGCAAGTTTAAATGCTGCAATTGTAGGTATGGCTCAAGATTATGTAGGTTCGAATAATATAAATTTGCTAATGCCGAATGGTCAATTTGGAGGTAGGCTTTCAGGTGGAAAAGATAGTGCTTCAGAAAGATATATATTTACTCAATTAAATAAAATAACAAGAATAATTTATCCACCAGTAGATGATAATATATTAAGATATTTAAATGATGATGGATTAGAAGTAGAGCCGGTTTATTATGTTCCGATAATTCCAATGATTTTAGTAAATGGTTCGAAAGGTATAGGAACAGGTTTTAGTACTGATATAATGTGTTATAATCCTTTACAAATAATAAGATATATAAAGAATAAGTTATTATCAATTGAAGAAGAAATTGATTTTATGCCTTATTATGAAGGTTTTATAGGAAATATTATAAAAATAGGTAACAATAAATATATGATAAAAGGTGTATATGAAAAAATAGAAAGTGATAAGATAAAAGTGTCAGAATTACCAATTGGTTTTTGGACGGAAGATTTTAAAGAATTATTAGAGAATTTAATAGATCCAGGTGTGGATAAAGATGGAAAGAAGATAATTGCCGTAATAAAAGATTATGATGATATGAGTAAAGATACAAATGTGGATTTTACAATAACATTTATGAAAGGTAAATTAGAATTATATGAAAAAACGAAATATGAAAATGAATGTAATGGTGTAGAAAAGTTATTAAAATTGTGTAATACAAGTAGTGCAACAAATATGCATTTATTTGATGAGAATGATGTATTAAAGAAATATGAAAATATAAATGAAATAATAGATGATTATTATTTAGTAAGATTACAATTATATGAAAAGCGAAAATTGTATATGATAAAAGAGTTGGAAAGTGAATTAGTATTATTATATAATAAATCGAAATATATAAAAGAAATTTTAGATGGAACGATTGATTTACGAAAAAAGAGAAAAGAAGAAGTGATTCAATTATTAATAGAAAAGGGGTATGATATAATAGAAGAGGATATTGATTATAAGTATTTAATAAAAATGTCAATGGATTCGGTAACTGAAGAAAATATAGATAAATTATTAAAAGAAAAGGATTTAAAAATAGAAGAATTAAGCAAAATACGAAATATAACAATTAATGAAATGTGGATAAATGAAATAGACAATTTAAAAGAAATATATCTTAAATATAAAGAAGAACGAGAAATACAAAATTCACATACAAAAAAGAATGAAAAGGTCAAAAAAATAAATAAAAAAATAAAATGAAAATTGACAATAAATTTGTAATTTATAATATTATATATATATAATGAATTATGATTCTATTTCAAGTGATATGAATTATACTAATGCAAGTACAAGCACCAGTAGTAGTACTCCAAATATATCTAGTGCACCATCATCATCCTCATCACCGCATAATACTACAAAAAAGAGTTTAACATTTAAAGATACTATAATTCAATTTTTATATTCAAAAACGGGGACAATAATGGCGCAAGCTATAGGTATAGCAATTGGTTTTGGTTTTAAAGAATTAATTGCTTCAATAATAAATGGTATATTAAAACCATTAATTGTTTATATAATAACAGTTTCTCATTTACAAGAATATTACGATTTTACATCAATAATTGAAGAACAAAAGAAAGGTTTAAGTATAACTAGTTTTATAAGTGCTTTATTAACTTTTGTACTGTTAATAATTACTGTTTATTTTATAAATAAACGTATGACAGCAGAAATAACAACTTTTAGTTAATATAATTTTAAATACTTATTTTACAACATTTTTTTTTCAAATGTTGTAAAATTAAAAAATAATTAGAAAATAAAAAAAATAAAAAGGTGAATAAATTTAAAATAAATATATAATTTATAGTATTATATATAATGAATTATGATATGAATTATACTAACGCAAGTACTAGTACTACTACTAGTAGTAATACATCATCACCATCACATACATCATCACCATCCACATCATATAATACAACAAAAAAAAGTTTAACATTTAAAGATAATATAATTCAATTTTTATATTCAAAAACAGGAACATTAATGGCATACGCAATGGGTTCTGCGATTGGTGGTAGTTTTAAAGAATTAATTGCTTCAATAATAAATGGTATATTAAAGCCATTAATTGTTTATATAATAACAGTTTCTCATTTACAAGAATATTACGATTTTACATCATTAATTGAAGAACAAAAGAAAGGATTAAGTATAACTAATTTTATAAGTGCTTTATTAACTTTTGTACTGTTAATAATTACTGTTTATTTTATAAATAAACATATGACAGCAGAATTACAAAATTTTAGTTAATATAAAAATATATATTAATAATATTTAATCTTTAATATTATTAGAAATAATTTCAATAACTTTTGTTTCATTATATTGTTGACTGCAATCAATAAATTTAAAAATATTTTTAATATTATTTAAATCGAACATTTTTTCAAATGTTGTAAAATAGCACCATTCTTTATTTTGATTATAAAAATGAAGAAATTCAGAATTTAGTTGTTTTAAATAAGTATACGCTTTAGGGTTATTTTTATGCCATCCACTATTAGATTGAAATACGATATTCTCTCTAATTTGAATAATAAGTTTAGTTTGAGGGAATAATTGTTTAAAATATTTGATATAATTTATTCTTTTATTATCATATCTAATTTCTTTAAATCCCCATAAAATGGTATTATTATTATTTTTAAACATAGAAATGATAGTTTGTCGTATATGTTGTTCTATTTCTAAAATATTATATGAGTTATACCATGCAGGTTTAATATTTTGTTTAATAAGATTATCATAAGATTCTGGTTTATAATGTCCAGGAATATATTGAATAGATGAATTATGTAGTTTAATATAAAAGTCTAATAAACTAATAATTGCGGAAAAGTTTTCTCCGCAAATATTACTATTAGGTATAGTATTAATAATTCTTTGCATTGTAGTAGATCCTGAACGTCCGGTAGCACATATTAAAACGATTTTATCTTCCATTCAAATAATATGAATAAATATTTATATTATTTTCTTTAAATATGTTTAAAATATATATAATATAAATTTCTTTAAGTATTAAATGAATTTATAATAATTATACTTCATTATCTTCTTCTACAATAACAAGATGTTTTTTAATTTTTTTAACAATCTTTTTAACCTTTGGTTTAGGTTCAATAATAACTTCTTCTTCAACAGATACTATTTCATTTTGAACTTTATCAATAGGTTCAGTATTTACTGAACTTGTATCATCTTGTTCTTCTGTTTGAACATGTGCTTTTACAATACCGGTAATAAATTTTTGTGCTTGTTTTTTATTATTTTCAATTTCTTTTTCTAATTGTTTTAAGAGTGTGTCATTATATTCACAATACTCAACAATTTCTTTTTGACATTCAACTGAAGGAACTTGTATTTTTATAGTTTCAAAGTCATCAAATGATACAGCAGGATATTGTGCTCCTTTTGCTTTACTTATTAAATCATCACTTACATAATCACTTGTCATAATATAATACAAATATTTTGATAATATTGTATTTGGTTCTTTTACTCTAATATTTGCAAAACCAGTTGAAGCAATACCATTTTGAATATCATCGCTAATATAAACATATCCTTTCAAATTAGGTCTAACAGATGAATATAAAATATCACCTTTCTTAACTATTCTTTTTGCTCTTGATGGAAAATCATTTGTTAATTTTTGTAATTCTAATATTTGTCCTCCTTTAACAGAAGCAATATCAATATAATTAATTTCAGTATATTGTCCTGATTTCATATTTTCAGGATTAATTATACTAATTTCACCTAATTCTTTCACAACATTCTCACCAAATATTTTTTGATTACTCAAACAAAACTCGTTCAGTTGCTTCAATTCTGCAATTTTCTCATTACTTGTTTTGTTTGCCTTTTCGTATATGAAATCTAAATATTTTACGATTTCTTGTTGGCGTTCAAGTGATGGGATTGGGATTTTTATTTTAAATAAATCATCTTCAACTATTGATTTTTGATTAGCACCTTTAAAATATTTTTGTAATAATTCTATATTATGAAATAAATAATAATATACATATTTTGTTTGTAGTTCATTTATTTTTGATTTAAAGTGTATGGTTGTTTCTCCTACATTATATTTATTATTACCATAATATACCATTGCTTTTCCAGAACCATTTGTCTTATTAATAATAATACCATCGCCTGTATAATCAAATGTATCTAAGTATAAATTTCCCAAAATAGAACAATAATACAATGGATATAATCCATTTTCTTTTCCATCTTTACTTCTTTTTTTTTCACCTTTAATTATACTACAAACTTCTCCAAGTGTTTTTACAATTATTCCATCTTCATATTGATCATCTTCTGTTTCATCTTTCATATATTCAGCATAATTAAGTGAATATGAATTACTCACAATTTTCTCAATTGGAACTTCAACCAATAGATTTTTTATATCTTCATAAGGATTGTAATCATAAAACTTTACTTTGGTTGTTTGATGTGTTTTTGAAAACTTGTAATCTCTTCCTGTTTCTTTTTGAGTTTTGGATACTTTAATTTTGGTTTCCAAAACATCAGTTCCTTCTCTCTTTTTCACAAAGTAAAACACACAAGTTTTTATAGATGTGTATGTAAATATACCTGATGGTAGATATATAATTTCTTTCAAATCACACGTTTTCATAAGATATTCTCTAATTGCTACTAATGTTGTGTTTGTTTTTGAAAATAAATCTTGTCCGTCAGGTAATACAACAGCACATTTACCATTAATCTTTAACATATAAATAATTGCTTGAATAAACAAGGAAACCGCATTATCTGTCTTAATAGGAACATATTCACTTTTTAATGGGTTTTGAAAATCGTCATATTTTAATCCTTTAATTCCAAATGGTGGATTTGCAAGAATATTATCAAACTTTCTTATTATAGGAACACGAATACTATCTCCTCTGTCTAGACACTCAAACATATGACCTGATGAGATTAACATATTTGAAACAGCAAGTTGATATGTATCAGGTTCTAATTCTTTACCATATAGTCCTTCTGTTTTGATAAAATCCCAATCAGGTTTAATATTTTTAGCATTTGCTTGTTGTAAAATGTATTGTAAATAGGTAATTAAGAAACCACCTGTCCCCATAGTAGGATCTCCACAAGTATCTATTTTACCATCAGGATGTATTTGCGGATTTATTAGTTTCACCATCATTTTTTTAACTAATGGTTGAGTAAAGAATTGTCCCAGAACTTTACCTGTCATAATATCTTGAATAACTTCTTCATAAGCATTACCCAAAACATCATGTTCAGTTTGAGATAAGTCAAGTGAGATTAGTTTGTCAATTAATTTTTTATAGGTTGATTTGTGTTGAATATCAAACCCTTTACCTTTCAAGAATATATTTTTTGTAATAGGATGATTTGATAAAATATCATCCCATAAATATTTCATATTTACAGGAATATTATCCTCCTTTTCATTTGACAGATTACTAAAACGAACAATTTCTAATAATTTATTTTTATGTTTTTCAATCATTTCATCTTCAATATAACTAAAATCATATTCATAATCATCAATATTTATTTCAGAACCAAAATGAGGTTCAATTAATTTTAATATTAACAAATAAGACAGAGTTCTTAATGCTTTCTCACCAGTTAAACCCTCATTATCTCTCAATATATTTAAACAATTTTTGAATACACTAATAAGTGTAGTTTTATTATTTATTTTAACTTCTGTTGTTTTACTAATTTGTTGCATTTCAGTTAATGTTATACAAGGTGCTTTCTTATTTTGGTGTCTAGTGAAATCATTTTTTTGATTAAAGACTTTTTTACACAAATCGCATGAATATTGTTTTGACATTGCCATAATTATATAAGTTAATATTTCTTTATATTAAAATAATTCAATTTTTTTTAATATTATCAAAAAAAGGATTTTTTCCTTAATTATTTTTAAACATTATAATATACAAATATTTACAAAATAACACCTATTTTCTTTTTATTATTTGTGATAGTAATTATATCTCGTAAATCCTTGACATTATAGTATTCAACCCATAATCCATTTGGTGGAAATAATGTGTCTATTTTACATAATTTATTACTCACATTTGATAAGTTCAAGTAATGTTTTTTTATTTCAGGATATAACAATAAATACTCACCTACTTTATTTTTACAGATTTCCAAATCATAATATACTCGTTCAATACTTAAATATTCTATCCAGTTTGTAAATTGTCCTTTAAATACTATTTCAGGTTCTTTGGATAATCTATTATCTCTTTCACATAATTCATAATAACCTTCTTTGCTTTTTATATTTTTATCAGCAATTATTTTTCTTGCTTTTTCATATGTTGTAGCAAGTGCAGTTCTTTTATTTTCTAATTCTAATAAATTTAATAATATAGGTTTTACAACATTTATTCCATCATATTCATTTGATTTGTGTTCTGCTTCTTTAAAATTAGGTGTATATCTATTTTTAAATTCAATTTCTTCAAATGATATTTCAATATCATATAATAAATATTTTAATACTTCTATTATTTTTTCATATTTATTATCACCATTCTCGTCAATGTACACTGGTAATGATACATTTAATATTTTTTCTCTATTTGTTCCATTTTGTCCTAATTCATCTGGTCTAATTCCTCTTCCAATACATTGTTTAATATCTTGTATTGATAATTTAGGATCACTTAAACAAATAAAATCTAATTTATTAAAATCATATCCTATACTATATTTTGCAACAACATAACCAATACTATGAAGTGTAGTTTCATATATTTTTATATCTCTATAATTATACTCTAATATAATTTGTTGTAATTTTGGTTCTATTTCAATAGTAAAATTATCACTAACTAATAAGAATGGTTTTATATGTGTTTTATCGCTTTTATATTGTGTATAATGCTTGTAAAATAAATTGAATGCATTTTTTTGTTTATTATGAAAACTAAACCCAAAAGTTCTATTTTTTTCACTAAAATCACTAATGATATAATTTACATTATCAATATTTTTTTTATTTTCACTATAAACATAAGGTTTTATTCCAGACAACCAATTTAAATCTATTAATTTTTTTACTTTTATAGGTGAATACAATTTACCAAATATATTTTCATTTTGTGAAATTATTGCTTTATTTGGTGAAGCAGATGTAAATATACGATATTTTATATGTCTGTTATTTAATAACCAAAATTGTGAATTTATATTATCATTTAAACTATCAATCCATTCTTCAATTCCCCAATGTGCTTCATCAAACCAAATCGTTATATTAGTGATTGAATTTGATATTATCTTTTCATACATTTTATTAATGGATTGTATACAACAAATTACAATTTTTTTATCTGACAATCTTAAGTATTCATCAAAGTTATTATCTGTAGAATAATTAAATGTAATATAATTATCTTGTAGTATTTGTAAATATTTTTGTGAAATATTTTGTGAATTTACTATTTTTCTTGGTGAAACAATAATAATAAATTCACTTTTTAAATATTGAAATAAATTATATACTATGTAACTTTTACCTCCTCCTGTTGGTAATTCAAGATATAATTTATTGTGTGATAAAAGTTTATTTTTACTAAAATTTATTATAGTTGTTTGATATTCTCTTTCATTCCAAATATATGGTTTATTTGTTTTCTTGGATTTTAGTATAAGAATTAATGAATGAATGTTTATTTTTTTCATAGTTTGTCTTACTCTGTGGTGTCTTTCCATATCAATAATTTCTTTATTAGATAATTTTTTATATTTAATACCAAGTTTAATTAGATAAGGTTCAATAAAAGTAATAATTATTTTATCGAAAAATTCAGTTCCAGCATCAAATTTAATATTTAATTCACGAAACTCATTATGTAATAAGCGTTCAATATTTCTCATATTTTTAATAGGAACTTCAAATATTTCTACAAAATATCCTCTTTTAATTTCACCAGTAGCATATACCATACCTCTTTCAGGAAAATAATTTGTTATACCCATTTTAATAGCATTATATTCAGCATATGATGAATGAAATCTAAAATAAAGATATCCCCATACTTTAGTATGTATAAGAGAACTCGTGTTCATTTATAAAGTTTATATAATTTATTAATAATATAATTTCATAATTATAAATCAATTTTTATTATATTCAAGAATTATATTATTTTCTTTAAATATGTTTAAAAATATATATTATAAATTTCTTTAAGTAGATTAAAAAAATATAGTTTTAAAAATGAAAATTTATTTATTTTTTCCAAAAGTTTTTTTCAAAAAATGAAAATGGACAAAAATAAATGTCCAATTTTATTTTTGAAAAAAAGTCTTGAAAAAAAATATTTTTTACTGCATAAATATTTTTAAGGTAAGGACACTAAAATAAAATTATTATTTTTGTTATGATAAAAAAATAAAAAAATGGACAAAAATAGTTTGGGTAATTTATGTCATCATTTAATTAATGACATAAATTAATGTCAATAATTACCCTTAAATTATATAAACTAATTCTATCTGAATTATTCTCTCATTATTTAAATATTCATTTAAAACCATTTTTTTAATTCTAATTGTCTATCTGTATTATTAGTCATTACAGGATGAGCTATTGGAATTACTAAGGTGCTAACATCATCCATATATTTTAAATATCCTTGTGCTTCACTATATACTTGTTGAATACAATAATTTAATACTATTTTATTTAAATCTGAAATTTGTGTAGAAATATTATGAGATTGATTCGCAGAATGTTGTAAAAAAACACTTCTCATTATTATTTTTAAAGAATCACAATCTTGTTCTCCAATAACATATTGTTTATTAGATTTATAATACACTCCTGCTCTAATACCATTTTGAATAATTTTTATATTTTCAAGAGAGAAAAAAGAATTAGATAATACAGTAGGAGTCCATAATCCTTCAGTTGCATTCCTAAATGTAGCACATTGAGTTGCAGGAATTTTGTCATACATTTGAAATAAATCAGAAGTATTTGGTGTTTTAATATCTATGCGTCCATTATTAATTTTATTCATTTATATTACTCTAATAAAAAAATTATATATATTTATTTTATATGAAACTATTTCAAAAAATTGTTCTTTTTATTGCTATAATATTATTAATAATAATACTAACATTTATATCAATATCATTAGCAGGTAAAGCTCCAAATCAAACATGGCCTCCAATAGTCTCAAGTTGTCCTGATTATTGGGTAATAGATGGTTCAGGTAATAATACCAAATGTATAAATACCAAAGATTTAGGAACATGTCCTCCAACTGGAGGAAATAAACATTTAGTAATGAATTTTAATACTTCTAATTATACAGGTTCAAGTGGTCCATGTAATAAATATACATGGGCAAATAATTGTGGTGTTAGTTGGGATGGTATAAATTATGGAATAAATAATCCGTGTGGTTAAATAAATAAAAATAATAAAAAAATATAATTATAAACAATTAAATTATAATTATGTTAGATAAAATATATAAATTACCAATTGAAATAAAAGATTTAATAAAAGATTATATAAATAAAATAAATTTGGTATTTACAAATAGAGAGAATTATAATATATATCATAAAATAATAAAAAAATATATTGTAAATTATGATAATTATATTCGTAATACAATAAGACGTGATAATAGTTTTGTATTATATGAAATATTTAAAGAAAATAATAAAAAATGGTATAAAAATAAACATTATAAATATAAAAATATGATGTTTAAGAATTATTTATATTTTACATTATATTATTGTATAGATAATGAATCAACTAATTGTCAAAATATGATATACGAATTATTAAAAATACATGGATTAGATAAAAATCTACATAAAAAGAATGTGGTAAGATATATAAAATGGATTTATTAAATATAAATCAATTACTTATAAGAGAAGATAAAGTATCTTATATAAAAGATATTCTACGTAATTTCGAAATTAATAAAAAAAATATATTATTAAAAAAAGGTATTTATATTTTTGGAGATCCAGGAACAGGTAAAACCACTTTTATAATAAATATATTAAAAGAATTAAATTATGATATAATAAAATATGATGCAGGAGATATAAGAAATACTTCAATAATTGAAGATATAACTAAACATAATATGTCAGATAAAAATATAATGAGTTTATTTAATAAAAAGATACGAAAAATAGCAATAATTATGGATGAAATAGATGGTATGAATAATGGTGATAAAGGAGGTATAAATACTTTAATAAAATTGATAAGACCTAAAAAAACGAAAAAACAAAAATTAGAAGAAGTGACAATGATTCCAATAATATGTATAGGAAATTATAAAATAGATAAAAAAATAAAAGAATTAATGAAAGTGTGTAATATTGTAGAACTCAAAACTCCATTATTAAATCAAATTAGTGATATAGTGAATTTATTAATTCCTTCTATAAATGAAGAGAATAAAAATACGATTATTAATTATGTTCAAGGTGATTTAAGAAAATTGAATAATATTTATACACTTTATAAAAATAATCCAGAGTTATTTAACAATAATATAATAAATAATTTATTACAAATGAAATCATATAGTAATGATACAAAAAAGATTACACATAAATTAATAAGTAATTATTATTTAATAAATCAACATAATAATTTAATGAATGAAACAGATAGAACAAGTATAGGTTTATTGTGGCACGAAAATATAATAGATGTATTAAATATAGATAAAAGTAAATCGATTCCTTTTTATATAAATCAATTGGAAAATATTTGTTTTGCGGATTATATAGATAGAATAACATTTCAAAAACAGATTTGGCAATTTAATGAAATGAGTTCTTTAATAAAAACATTTAAAAATAATAAAATGTTTCACGATTGTATTGAATTACAAGAAAAACATAAATTAGATGAGATACGATTTACCAAAGTATTAACAAAGTATTCGACAGAATATAATAATTCATTATTTATTCAAAAATTATGTCAAAAATTATCAATGGATAAGAAAGATTTATTTGGTTATTTTGTTTATTTAAAAAATAATAATGATGAAAATGAGATAATAAATTTATTAGAAAATAATGAAATAAGTAAACTTGATATAAATAGGATATATAGATATATTGAAAAATATATTAAAGAAAATGCAACAGGTATAATTGATAAAGAAATTGAAGAATATGAGAATGATAATGAGAATGATGCGATCAGTGAAGATTATAATTAAGTATTTCAATTTTAAAATACTTAATTATAAATAAATATTATTGTATAGTTACGTTATTTTATTAATGATAAGTATTTCAATTATTATATAATAATTGAATAATATTAATTATCTATATATTTATTTATATTAATTATCTATATATTTATTTATATTAATTATCTATATATTTATTTATATATTTTTTTATATTATTATTACTGATATTATTATTACTGATATTATTATTATTATTATTATTCATACTTTCAATAACTTTAATGCGTTCATTATATTTTAATTTCCAATTTGTAATATGAATTTCATCTAACTCACAATTAAAATGATCCATATAATGATGTGGAGAATAAAAAAACATAGTATTAGAACCATTTTTACTTTTGCATTCACCTGTTGATAACATAACTTTATAAAATAAATCTTCATCGCTGGATCCTACTTTATAATAAGTTTCTCTAAATTTTGTTTTTTGATTTCTTATAAAAAAATCTCCAGTTTCTGCATTTCTAATATTAGTATCTTTACCTTTAGATGTATAAAATTGTATTGTAACTTTTTTTTTATTTATAATACGATTTACTGAATTATATCCATTATCTTCATATTTAATTTCATTTTTATAATTGTCATTGTTACACGAAGAAAAATCATCATCAAGGAGATATTCATAGTCTGTCATTTGCGATTACTGTATTTGATATATATAATTATTATATATCTTTAAGTATATTTATTATATATATTATCAAATTATCTTCTTATTTTTCTCTCTATAATTTATATATTATAGTTGGTTCAATAATATTAGATAATTCTAATTTTATTTCTGTTTTTATTTCTGTTTTAGAATCTGTTTTAATTTCTATTATATTAGATGATTCTAATTTTTGATTTTTAATTTTTGTAATTATACTTGTGATTTTATTTTCCAAATATTCTATTTTTTCTTGTAATTGTTTATTATCATTTCTCAATTGTTGTATTATATAATTATTATTATTATTATTATTATTATTTGGTTGTTGTATTATATTTTGATATTCTTGTTGTTTTAACATTTGTTCTTTCTGTAATTTCTCTCTAGTTTCTGTCATTTCTTTTATTTGTTTAATAACATCAGGTTTATATTCTAGTTTTCCAGGATCATATAATTCTAATAATTTATCAACATCATTCATAAAAAAATTTAATATTTCAGGTTCTTTTATTATATCAGATGTCAATATTTTAGATTCAGTTATAAATTGATTTGGAAGTTGTTTTAATAATATTTTTTTATCAAATGAATTATGATCGTGTGATACAACTAAAATTGTTTTTTTAAAATCTAATTGAACAAATGGAATAGTATAATTTTTTAAAAAATGTTTTTCTTCAGCAACTGATGCAACTTCATTAAAACTAGTTTGAGTTAATAATTTTTTTCTAAAAGCAAATGTTGCAGCAGTTGAATGATTTAAACCATATGGTCCAAATTGATACATTTTAGATATATGTTTAAAATAAATTAACATTGTACTAGAACCAGCACATAATGCGGATGGATTTTTTTGTAACATTTCAACAGCGTGACTTATTCTTTCTGGAGGATAATAATCATCATCATCCATATAAACAATAATATCTCCTATTGATTTTTGATTTAATAAATTTCTTTTTTTACCTAAAGTCATTTTTTCATCAAATTTAAAATATTTGATTTCTTTAATATGTGTGATTAAATCTTCAATTTTATCAGTTCCATCATCAATAATAATCCATTCCATTCTATTTTTTGGATATGTTTGATGTTGAAAACATTTTATCATTGTTTCAATAAAAGGTCTTCTATTGAATGTAGGTGTACATACACTTACAAATGGTTTCAATATTTTAGATGATTTTTTATTTTTCATAATTAATATTATAATAATTAATACTTTAAGTATTTAATAAAAATAATAATAATATTATGTTCTTTTAATTTATTATTTATTTTTATTAATTTTATTAGTTATTTTTATTAAATTTCTTTTAAAATTATTTGCACTTATTCTATTAGAACTGCGACCACCACCACTCATATCACCGGATCTTTTATATTGAACGTTTTTCTTTGATGTTGGAATAAGAGTAATGGATGGATCTGGTTCAATTGATTGAAATAAATGAATTGGTATTACATTAAAATATATTAATATTATAGTTAATAATAAAAATATAGTTTCAGTTATCCCTATAGTAGATAAACACGTTGACAACATAAATAATAATATTGTGCTAATAATTAAAATTTTATGATATTTAAATACATTTGAAATTATAGTGATAGATGTTGCATCTGTATTATTTAAAACAGAATTATAAGTAAATAACGAAAATAAACACACAACAAATATAATTATTGGTATTAATAATAATATAGGAAATATTAAAAAAAATAACATAACAAATAAAAAAATATAAATTAAATTCACTAATTTCCAACTAAAATCAAATAATTTAATAAACCATAAATAACAAAAATAAAATTCATTCATTATAAATAAAATAACTGATATTAAAATCATAAGTATAGGACCTAATAATAATATTACCATTTCAGGTAATTGATTTAAAAAATTAAAACTTTCATTTAATACTGAATAATTAAAACTCATTGAAGAAATTAATATAGTAGCAAAATATTTTATTCCCGAATTGGAATTATCTGTTGTATAGTTACTAAAAAAATCAATTAATGTATTAGTTTGACCAGAAGGAAAACTGATTTTCATAGATTTTTTATCTTTAAAATTAAAAATAGTTATATCATCACCTGTTGGTGTTTGATCATAAGGTTTGCTTGTAGGTAATATATTAGCTTGACTAATTTTACAACAATATAACATTAAACTTCCAATTACGAAATATATAATTACATATATTATTATACGAGCGATTTTTTTAACAAACGTTAAATAATTAGACATATTATTAGAGGTAGAGGTTGATTTTTTTTTATTATCAATAATTGTTGTATTAGTAGTTGACATACTAATTGCATCTGACATTACTTATATTTTAATAATATAAAAATTTGTTATATTATTAATAAAATACTTAATTGATATTATATTATATTATTTTATTTATAATATAATATATGAGAAATATTTCAAATCAATCTTTTATTAATTTCTTATCTTTAATAAGTTTAATTTTATTAATAATAATATTTATATGGATGAAATATATATCTAATAATTATATTATGATAGAATATTTTACCACTGAAAAAACCAGTCATACAGTTGATTTACCTTTAACAAATACATCTAGTTGTAGTAATTTTTGTAATCCATCTTCTAGATGTGCTATAACTAATCAACAATGTTTTACAGATATAGATTGTCCTGGTTGTCAACCATATAATCCATCTTCAAATACTAATACTAATAATAATGTTATTCCTGGAGATAATGATGCAGGCAAATTAACATTAGGAATTACTCCACAATATTCTTCTTTAACATCAGGTTTTGGAACTAAAGAAAGAATTATTACTAATAATTTGTTTTCTAAACCTTATTCTCCTAATTTAGGTATAAATACATGGTATAATGATTTTAAAGAAGGAGAATATATTTTTAATAAAAGATATAAATCGCCAAATCTTCAATATATGTCTAATTATTCAAAAAGATATAGTTTAACAGGTAATTTTGAAGAAAATGGACCATTGGCATCTAATGCATATATTTAATTTAAAAAAAAATTGAAATACTTTTTAAAATTAAATATAAAGCACTTCAGTTCCCAGATCTTTCTCTAGAAAAAAAAAGAAAATGTCAACAATTAATTCATATGAAATTGAGTTCTTTCAACCTGAAAATGAATTTGAAAATACATTACAATTATTATCAGGATGGTTTGATATATATTCTAGTTTAATTAATGAAACACCTTTTAATATTGATGATGATGTTGCTGCTGATGAAAATCTAAAAGTATTTGAAAATTATATTCAACAACCAGAAAATCAAACTATAAATAAAATATATTATGTTCCTACAGCACTACCAGAATGGTATGATACTCTTATGATTACAAAAGAACAATCATACGCTTTAACTGATCAACTTATATGTGATAAAATTGAAAATTGTATTAATTCAATTTTAAATTATTATTCTTCAAATCAACACACTTTTAATATTATTAGAGATGGCACTCATTCGTGGTATGTTGATAGTGTAGATTTATATTTAAACTTTTCAATTAAAATATATAAAATTAGTCAGCTAAATCAATATTGTATTGAACGTCATAGATTTCATTATAAAATAGGGTGTATATTATGGGATATTTTAAATGAGAATTTAGAATCAATGTTTTCTCTAGATTATACTAATTATAATTTAAACCCTGATGAAGAATTTTTAAAAGAATAAAAATTTATAAATTTATACAATTTTAAATATATTAATTTATTAAAAATTTTATAATTTTAAATTAAATTATTAAAAATTTTTTTTCAATTAATTTAAAAATTGAAATGTTTTTTATTTTTAAATATAAAGTATTTTAAAGTAAGTAACAATGGGATCATTTCAAAGTATTTTCGATGTTTCACTTGAAGATTCAAATGATTTATGTTTTTATTATAATTATTGTTTGAAATTAATTCAAGGTGAAAAAATACAGAGAGATAAAGTTAAAGTTTTACATTCAGAGAAAACTGATACACATACATTTTTAGAAACTCCACATTTAGAAACTCCACATTTAGAAACTTCACATAAAGATTTAGACACTCCACATTTAGACACTCCACATTTAGACACTCCACATTTAAAAACTTCACATAAAGATTTATACACTCCACTACATAAAGAACATTTAAATACTCTACCTAAAGAAAATCCATATCACGAATTTTTACATAAAGATACAAAAGTTACTCGTGTTGTTCCTATAGGATTTACCAATTTTATTCGAGATAATTATTATATTATTACAAAAAAAGAATCTGATATTTTAACTGATACAATTATATGTAATATGCTTGAAAAATATATTGATGATTTTGTAAAATATTACCCAACTTATACTTTTAATGTTTTTAGAAGTGATGATCATTCTTGGTACATTGATAGCGAACCATTATTTCTTTCATTTCCAAATTATAAAACAACTGATTTTTATGTAAATTTTAGTATTAAAATATATAAAATTTATGGAATAAATCAATATTGTATTGAATGTTGTAAATATAATAATAATAAATGTAATTCCATTATTTGGAGTAATTTAAATGAAGATTTTAAATTAATGTTTTCAATAGATGATACTAAATATGATATTATAGGAGTTAAAATATAAAATTTATATATTTATAAAATAATTTATAAATTTATAAAATAATTTATAAATTTATAAAATAATAAATAAGTATAAAAAAAAAATGAAATGTTTTTTTTAATATAATTATAAAGTAATTAGTTGATAATGTCGGTAAATCAAATTATTGATTCGGTTCAAGGTCAAGGTCAAGATCAAGATCAAGGTATTATTATTGAAGATTATAATTCTTCAATACCACAAAATTCACAAGAAGATGATATTAAATCAATTAAAGGTTCATTATCATTTGATGAGGGTGATACTGATATAATAAGTAAAAATGAATGGTGTGGTAAAAGTTATAATTATGATTGGTGTTATGAAGAACAAAAAACTTCTATTGAAGATTATGATATGGATGATGATGATACTGGTCCATTTCAAATAAATAATCATATTCTTATTAAATATACTGATGTCCCAACTACATTTCAATTTTTCATTCCTAGAGGAGTACCATTTTTACTACATCCTAGTCATTTTATTATTACAAAAGAAGAATCATTAACTTTAACAGATAATATTTTAGGTAATAAAGTAGAAAATTGTATTACTGCAGTTTTAGATTATTATTCTAAAGCTTATACTTTTTCAATACAACAAAATAATGGATCTTCTTCATGGAAAATTGATAGTAAACCATTATTTGAACCATATCCTAAATTTGATCCAGATAACGATGATCGTTTTCATTATATACAATTAACAATACATCTATATGTAAATGCCTCAATTAGAATATATAAAATTCGTGAACTTGATCAATATTGTATTGAATATCACAGATATCATAGTGGATTTTGTCCTGTTTATGAAACTTTAACATACAATTTATATTCAATGTTTTCAATTGATGAGAATAAATATGATATAAAATGGACTCCTGATGATTACGACGACCACGACTACACTATAGAATTATAACTTTATAAAAATAAAAATTTATAAAAATAAAAATTTATAAAAATAAAAATTTATAAAAATAATATTATAAACTTTATAAAAAAATGTTCCTTATGGAACATTTTTTTTATCTAAAATTATTTCAATTATAAAAAAATTGAAATACTTTTTTATAATATAATAATACATAATTTATTAAAGTTAAAATCGTTCAAAAAATCAAAAAAGACAATGGAAGTAATCACTAAAGTTATTAGATTACACAATTATGAAAGTGCTGAAGAGATTGTATTTTCACATAATTTTACTAATTTGTATATATATGGAAGATTTAAAAAAACTCATCGTCATAATAGTTCTATGACTAATTTATTTTCGATTTTATCTAATAATACTACAAATATTTATAATTTAAATATATCTGGTCAAAATTATGATAAATTAGCAATTGAACTTCCACATAATTTACAATCATTTAATTGTAGCGGTAATAAATTACAATATTTACCTAACCTTCCATCTACTTTATTAATATTAGAATGTCAGAAGAATAGTTTGGTATTTATGGTACCCTTGCCACCACAATTAGTAGAATTTAATTGTGGAAATAATAATTTAATTGAATTACCTGAACTTTCTTCTACTTTATTACTTTTAAAATGTGAAAAAAATAAATTAATTGAACTACCTGATAGATTACCTCCACGATTAAAAGAATTAATTTGTTTTAAAAATAAATTAGTTAAATTACCTGATGAACTTCCACTAGAATTAGAAATTTTAGAATGTGGAGCGAATGATATTCATTTATGTCCGGTTATACCAAAAAGTATAAAAATATTATGTATTAATAGCACACTTATTACTGAATTACATCTCTCTTTAGAATTATTACAATTAGTTTGTATTAATTGTAATAACACTTCTATTACTGATTTAGGTGTGATTCCTCCTAATTTAAGAGAATTGCATTGTAATAATACGCTTATTATAGGATTACCTGATGAATTACCTGAAAGTTTAAAAATATTAAATTGTAATTCTTCTACGTCTGTATTATCTTTATTTCCAAATATGTATAATATTGCACGATTAGATAGTATAAATATAAATTTAAATGTAGGTATACATCCAGATAATGAAGAATTAATGGAAATGGTGTATAATTTTATAATTACTATTAATGATATGAATTCAGTTAAAGTAATTATAAATAATAAGGAATATAATACACATTCATTTTCAATTGAAACATTGCTTGTTTCTAACGCAATTTATTATGACTATGATGTTTTAAAATAATTATAAAAATTTATAAAAATAGAAAAATAGAAAAATAGAAAAATAATATTATAAACTTTAGAAAAAAAATGTTCCTTATGGAACATTTTTTTCTCTCTTAAATTATTTTTAGAATATTAATTTAAGAATATATAAATTATAAAAATAAAATGAGAATGAAATATGTAATTTTATTTATTAATATTTTTATTAAATAAAAATATTAAGAGAGAAGAAAACAACAATTAAGTAGCATATAATAAACCAGCATTACCACCAACAAATATCACCATATTTGTTCTCTCTTCAATTAAATACATATTATAATTATAATCATAAATTCTCCATGTTGGTTTATTAATTCCAATAATATCACCAGTATTAGGATCACAAATAGTTAATACTTGTGCGTATGGATCTACAGGTGGAGAGATGGTAGTAAATTCGAATTGAATATTAGTAAATCTGCTCATATTCATAGCTCCAGAAGGTTGAATAATTTGAGAATTCGTATCAAGACAAAAATTATAACAATATAACCCTAGAGGTGCAAATCCAGCTGTTCTGACATATTTTTCAACAAAATTATAAACTCCAGCAGGTAATAAATTTTCTCTATATTGTCCATCAAGAAGAATACCAAGAGCAACTAAAATATATTGTATATTTTGAGGATTATATACTCCAGTAATATAAAGTCCACTTAAAGTTCCATCAGTATTTAATCCAGGACCGAGTAATGGATAAGAAGTATTTGAATCAGGATTAGTAACATCACCATTAGTAGACGCAGGTGTAATATCTTGAGGCATATAATTATAAGGCCAATTAGTATAATTAGACCATTGATTACGTAAATTGACATCACTTCTTTGAAAATAAAACATCCAACTAATGACCATTCCAAGTGAATCTAAATCGATTTTATTTTGTCCAGTAATATTATAATATGGTTTTTCATAAACTTGTTTAAATAAATATTTTTGTTCATTTTTTGCAAAAAGTTCAGATTCATCATTAGAGAGAAAACAATAAGTGCAATTTAAATTAATATCTGCGTTCCATAAAGTTCTGGTATCTACATAAGAAATAGAACTTAATATTTGATCAGGAGGAGTTTGTAGAAATCGATAAAATTGCATATAAAATTGATTAAAGTTAGGTGCAATTATAGGAAAATTATTAGTATAATCCATAACATCTCTAATAGTAAACCATTCATTAACAGGTCTAAAAGTGACACTAATTTGAAGTTCATTATATTGTAGTGAGACTAATGGGAAAGCTTGTGTTGTAACTGAATTAAACCATGCACCAAGTGGAATATATAAGGTTCTACCCATAATAGAAGGTTGTGCACCTGCTGGACTAGAAGTATAATAAGCATTAGGATATGTATTAACTCTAGAACCGAAATTAGCAGGATCATTTAATTCAGTAATATTTCCAATCATTTCATTAAATAAATTTAATTTTTGTGTAGTAAAATCTCTCTGTGATGAAGCTAAAATATATTGACCTGAATATTCTTGTAATTTTTGATTTCCACAATTAATAGTGATTCGACTAATAATTTGTGCACCGATATTTTCAATCCATTGAAAATCATAAGGAGCCCAATCAGTATAAGTTATAGTTCCATCAGGATTAATTACTTCTTGTGGTGGCATAATAGGACTCCAAATGTTAGGTAAAGTAATTGAAATATAAGTATCCATTAATAAATCAGCATAACGTTTAATTTTAAAATTAAAAGTAGATTCAGTAGTTAAACTTAATGAAGGTGTTCCATCATAATCAATACGAAAGTTTTGTTTGCCGAAATTGGTATATTTTTTATAAGTAGATTTCCAAAATGTTTTCTGAGGATTACCATTTAAAATAATATTTTGTTGTCCTTGAGAAACAAGTTGCATTAAGCCTCCAGCCATAATTAATATATATTATATGTATTTTTTAATTATTAATTGATTAATAATATTATTAATAATATTATTAATAATATTATTAATAATTAATAGTATATTATATTAAAGTATGCAAAATTCAATTTCAGATAATATCAAGTCATTTACAAATAATATAAAAACAACAACTTCTTTAAATTCAAGTAAATTTTTAAGTAAATTACAAAATTTAAGTCAAAATTTTCAAAGTTATATAATTTTGGCATTTATATTTATTGTTATAATCATATTTATAATATATACAATATATTTAGCTAGATTGGAAAATACTGAATGTAATTATATGAATACGATATATTCTAGTGTTGATGGAAATATAAAATCGATATCTGCAAATGATCCTGATTGTAGTGGTAATTTATATGATTATTATATTAAAACCGCTTATAATGCATGTAGTGGAGGTAATTATAAAAATGATTATGTAAATATTTGTAATTTAAAAGCGATATTAAAACAAGGAGTTAGATGTGTAGATTTTGAAATATATTCAATAGATAATAATCCGGTTGTTGCAACAAGTACTGTAGATGATTATTATGTTAAAGAGACATTTAATTCAGTTACTTTTTCTAGTGTAATGAGTGTAATTAGTAATTACGCATTTTCAGGAGGAACGTGTCCGAATCCAACTGATCCATTAATTATTCATTTAAGAATTCAAAGTACTAATCAAACTATGTATACTAATTTAGCCAATATATTTAAATCATATGATTCTATTATGCTTGGTAAAGAATATAGTTATGAAAATTCTGGTATTAATTTAGGAGCTCTTCCTTTACTTTCATTTAAAAATAAAATTATTTTAATTGTGGATAAAACAAATAATTCATTTTTACAAAATGAAGATTTGTTAGAATATATAAATATAACGAGTAATTCGGCATTTGTGAGAAAATATACTTATTATGATATTAAAAATAATCCAGATGTACAAGAATTAACCGAGTATAATAAAAAAAATATGACTATTGTATTGCCTGATAATACGGTTAATCCACAAAATCCTAGTAGTTTATTATGTAGAGTATATGGTTGTCAAATGATAGCAATGTGTTATCAATCTGTTAATAATTATTTAGAAGAAAATACTTTATTTTTTGATACGTGTAGTTATGCTTTTTGTTTAAAACCTATTAATTTACGATATGAACCTGTTACTATTCCTATTCCTATTCCTCAAAATCCGCAATATTCATATGCTACAAGAAATTCATCAACTGATTATTATAATTTTAATTATTAAAATTGTTATAAAATTAAATTAAACCTCCTGAACCAGGTGCTCCATAACCAGGTACTAATCCATAACCAGGTACTGCTCCATAGTTATTTAAATTTGAAAATGGATTACCACCTGGTGGTGCAACAGGTGCTGGTATTACTGGTGCTGGTATTACTGGTGGTGGTGGTGGTGGTATTACTGGTGGTGGTGGTGGTATTACTGGTGCTGGTATTACTACTGGTGGTGGTGGTGGTGGTGGAATAACTGGTGCTGGTATTACTGGTGCTGGTGCTGGTATTACTGGTGTTGGTATTAAAGGTGCTATTCCTATAAAACCATAACTACCTTGTGCTTGTGGTGAATACATATCTACCATACTAAAATTAACTAGCATTGGCACAAATATATTACTTTTACGTAGATGGCGATTAATTCGATGTGATTTATAATTATATAAATATAATGGTGTTTGATCTGGTAATTGTAGTGCTAACATTGCTATAATATTATTAATTCTTGCTATTAATAATGATTGTTTGTGAGTAGTACTAAAATTAAATACTTCACGTATAATTCTATTAGTATCAAATTGATTTATTAATCCTTGAATTTGTTGTCCATTATTTTGATTATCGAGTCCTATGGCGTGTGTTAACATATCCATTAAAAAATCATACATAGTAGAACTATCAGCACAACCTAAAAATTGTTGACTTAATATATTAATATTTAAAACTCCTGATTGTATTATACGTTTAAACAAAGCAAATAATAAAACAGTTCCTGTACGTCCAAATCCTGCTAAACAATGAACTAAAGTTCTCTCTCCAGCTGCATCATAATTATATGTATTAAGTTGTAACCAAGCACATAATGTTCCAGAAGTCATATCATCAATATTAATATTTATAAATTGAACATTATTATTATTTATATTGCTTGTATCGATAGATTTATTTAGGTCCCACATTAGATCTTCAAAATTTTCATTTAATGGTGGACATTTACGTCTATTATGTCCTACAGTATTTTTACAATCTTGTAATGATATGATTCTATTTATTTCTTTTAAATACATATAATAAGAAAATGTTCTAAAACATTGAAATAAATCTATAGGCAATGAACTACCATATAATTCGATTGGAGTATTTCGTGGGTCATGAATTGTAGTTAAAGTATTTAAATTTGCTCTCCATGTAGGAGACATTAATGGAGTATCTAAAATTAATGTATTTAAAGGTATAACTTTGCCACCTTTCATTGTTCGTTTTCTTATATTTCTATTTTTGTTATGTGTTTTATTTTTTTTATATGTTTTATTTTTGTTATGTGATTTTCTATATTTTTTAAGTGTCATATATATATATATAATATTTAATTTAATTAATTTTTTTTATCAACAACTGTAACAACTTTAAATAGCGGAATTTTAGTATATTCTAAATTTATATTTGAACCAGATTCAGGTAAAATAAATCCAAAATCATTAATATTAAATAATATTTTGATATATGTTTTCCATAATGTTTCAGTATCATAGTATTTTTTGTCTGTTGTATTCACAAGTTTTGATTCTTCACTGGTAAATTCATTATTTAACAATTCATCCATATCTATATTTTTAAAATGAAGATTATTTTTAAAATCAGGACATATTAAAATATTAATATTTTTTGATTTTACGGATTCATACCATTTTGTAACTGTATCATATAATAGTGCGGTATTTTCTTTATTTATATTAATTTCATTTTGTATTTCGTGATTAATTTTTTTTATATTATTAAGATAACTCTCAGAACTCTTAGAACTCTTAGATTTGTAATATGTTTGCATTATTGAATTACTGTCTAAATTACTGTTTGAATTACTGTTTGAATTACTGTTTGAATTACTGTTTGAATTACTGTCAATTGATTTTTTATGTTTTTTATGTGTATTATTCATATTAATATAATATAATATATTTAATATTAATTTAAAACTAAATTAATATTAAATATATTTGGTAAAAAAAATAAACATATTATTAGGAGTGATTGTTTCCATTAATTTTATTTTTAATATTTCTAAAGCTATATTATTTAAAACCAGCTTTCTAAATTAATATCATTAATTAAATACTTATTTTTAATTTTAGAAGATAATAGTCTATATATAATATTAATACGATAATTTTTATAAGTTTCAATTTCTGAAATAATATGATTTATACCCATAATTGGAGTCCAATTATTTAAACACGTTATTGATCTACAACATAAGCAATCTATATTATAATGTAATGATAACTGGTTTAAAGTTGGAATACTATGAATAATTAAAAAATCCTTATATAATCTATCATTTATTTTAACAATAGGTGGTTGAAATGGATAATTTATATTAAGAATAATTGAATATTTTTGTTTGTTTATTTTATGTGTAAATATAATTAAAGTTAAATTATTATGATCTACATCTACAGAAATTGAATATAAATTAGTATCAATCATATTAATATCATTTAAAATACGTTTTTTAGCAATATTTTTTTGTATTATAGTTAATTGACGAGAATTTAAGAATTGATGAGAATCGAAATTTAAAAGTGAATTTGCCATTAAATGGATAATAATAATGAATAAAATAACTTTATATTATATTATAATATTCATTTGAATTTTATTAAATGAATATTATAAATATTATATATATATATATGGAAAAAAATGTATGTAAAAATTTAAAATTTGAGGAATGTGAATTAGCTATTTTGCGAATGACAGTAGATAAAGCAACCATAAAAACTGGAAAAAAAAATTTAGAATCAGATGATATAAAAAAAATAATTAATATAATTGAAGAATTTCTTAAAGATAAAGAATTAATATGTTATGGAGGAACTGCAATTAATAATATTTTACCAGCAAAAGCACAATTTTATAATAAAGAAATAGAAATTCCCGATTATGATTTTTTTTCAACTTCACCCTTAGAAGATGCAAAAGAATTAGCAGATATTTATTATAAACATAAATTCACAAATGTGGAAGCAAAATCTGGAGTTCATCATGGAACATATAAAGTTTTTGTGAATTTTATTCCAATAGCTGATATAACTTTATTACCATTAGAAATATTTAATTCAATAAAAAAAGATTCAATAAAAGTAGATGGTATTTTATATACTCCTCCGAATTATTTAAGAATGTCAATGTATTTAGAATTATCTCGACCGATGGGAGATACTAGTAGATGGGAAAAAGTATTAAAACGTTTAAATTTGTTAAATAAATATTATTCTATAACAGATTTAAATTGTGATGAAATAGATTTAAATAAACATACAACCCATAAAACTAAACAAGAAAAAATATGTGATATTGTAAAAAAAATACTTGAAAATGAAAAAGTAGTTTTTTTTGGTGGATATGCTGTTTCTTTATATTCTAAATATATGCCAAAACATATTGCTAAAAAATTAGAAGAAATCGCTGATTTTGAAGTATTATCAAATGATTTAGATAAAACGTCTTTACAAATTACAAAACAATTAAAAAAAGAGGGATTTAAAGACGTTGAAGTTTTAAAAAAACCATCTGTTGGTGAAATTGTTTCAGAACATTATGAAATATCAGTTGACTCAAATATAATAGCATATGTATATAAACCATTAGCGTGTCATAGTTATAATACTATTAAAATTAATGGTAAAAAAATTAGAATAGCCACAATTGATACTATGTTAAGTTTTTATTTAGCTTTTATGTATGTAGATAAACCTTATTATAAACATTTTTTAGATAGAATATTGTGTACTTCTAAATTTTTATTTGATCTTCAACAAAAACATAAAGTAGATCAAAAAGGTATTCTTAAACAATTTAGTATAAAATGTTATGGACATCAAGAAACACTTTCAGAAATTCGTTCTATTAAATCTTTACAATTTGAAAAACTTAAAAAAGATAAAAATAGTAAAGAATTTCAAGAATGGTTTTTAAATTATAAACCATTTGATAAAGAATCTAAAAAAGACGATTCTAAAAAAGACGATTCTAAAAAAGACGATTCTAAAAAAGACGATTCTAAAAAACAAGATTCTAAAAAACAAGATTCTAAAAAACACAAATCTAAAAAATCAAAGAATGATGATAGTGATAGTGATTCAAGTGATTCAGATAGTGAATCAAGTGATTCAGATAGTGAATCAAGTGATTCGGATAGTGAATCAAGTGATTCAGATAGTGAATCAGATAATGATAATAATAATGATAATGATAACCATCATCAACATAAACATCATCACCATAATGATAACGATGATGATGATGAAAAAGATAATCATATAAAAGGTGGAAAAACACAAAAAAATAAAATAGTAAAAAAAACAAAAAAAATAAAAAAAAGTAAAAAAATCAACAAAAGTAAAAAAACCAAATAAATAAAATAAATAAAATAAATATTATACTATATATATGAAAATAAAAATATTAAATTATGAAATTGATTTAGAAATATTAATATTAATTGGAATAATATATTTAATTTTAGTATTAAATACTTGTTATAGTTGTTGTAATGTTCGAAAAATTACAGAAACTATGAAAAATATGGAAAATATGAAATTTTCAGTTGTAAAAAAATAAATTTACAACTCTAAATAATAATAATAATTAACAATTATTAAAATTTATTAAAATAAAAAATAATTTTATTCAATAAATAAAAAAACATACTAAATAATATACTAGTAAACAAAAATCCTTTAATATTTAAATTACCTGCATTAGAAAATAAAATAGGTAAATACTTAAATAGACCATTTTTAAAAAATGGTAATTGAAATAAAAAATATAATACAGAAAGTAATAATGGTGTTTGAATTTCATTATATATGTTATCTAATGATGTAGTTGAATATGGTTTATTATAATTATTAATTATATCAGATGTTTTTTCACAATTATCTATATAATCAATATTAGTTTTATTGATTGGTGGAATATAATTTGGTTGAACTTCTGCATCTATACAATGATTAGATACCATAGGTATATCACGTGACGATAATTGTGTTGCTCCACTGATAGATGCTTTTTGTAATCCATTGACGATTTGATTAATAGTAGATTGGTCTAAAGATAATCCTGTAGAATCAGGTGAAGATGAGTTATCTACATTTTCAGTAGCAGTTAAAGATATATTATTATTATTCATATTACCAATGGGGTCAGTAGGTAAATCTAAAATATTGGATCCATTATTCATTATTATTATATAAAGAATGATTGATTATAATAATTACGCAAATTCAATAATTTTAAGATTAGTATTACATTTAGTTGGTATAAGATTATATTTAACACATTTTCCATTATATTTATATATTTTATCTTTAATTTCTTCTAAAGGTGGTGCGTGAAATATAATACAATCTTTATTTTTACATACAGCTCTAAAAAGAGAAGCTAATCCAAATCCTAATAAAATAGACATTATAATTCTTCCTGTAGAAGTATGAACGAATTTATCAAGATGAATAGCCATTATATATAATATATGTTTGTTTTTTTTAATAATATTAAGATTGTATTATAGATTATATAATAAATAATATATATTATATAGATTAATATAATATTAAGATTGTATTGGAATAGTTGATATCATAGATTCATCATTAGGGCATTGTATTTCTTCTTGTTTAAAATAAAAGCAATTATTAGCTTTATCTCTAAATAAGAATTTATCAATAGTTTCAGGAGTAGGATAAATAAAGATTTTTTTAATTTCAGGACCTAAAATATAAATAAAGAAAATTCCTATAGCAAAACTAATTAAGAATATTTTAATAGAAATATATTTTAATATCATAAAATATATACATATTTAATTAAAATAAAATAATTCTATTAAAATACTCCTTGATTAAAATCAAGTTCTTTTCTAACAAGTTCATTCATAATATTTCGCATTCTAGTATAGTTTCTTTCTCCAGTATCATCAATATTAAAATATGTTAAATATTTATCTTTTAAAGTTTGATTTAATTTATTAAAAACTGCGTTATATATTGGATTATTAAAATTATAATTACCTGAAATTGATAAAAATGGAGGAAATTCTATATTTGGCGGTGCAGTAAAAGTGCAAGGGGTTTCATTATTTGTGGCATTGACACAATTAAACATAAATTCTACTAACCATTCGTGATTATTTATTAAAGCATTTTTAAGTTTTATAGGTAATTTATTCCATAATTGAGTATATTGTGGAATATTCCAAGATAAAGAATTTATATCATCTGCTGGTTGTCCATAATTAGGTTGATCGCGAACGATTGGTTCGTGAATAACAGGTGTAACAGGTGTAACAGGTGTAGCAGGTGTAACAGGTGTTCTAGGACTAGGTGTTTCAGGTGTTTCAGGTGTTTCAGGTGTAGCAGGTGTAGCAGGTATAACAGGTGTAGGTTTTTTAGGTTTTTTAAGTTGTGTAGATGATTTAAATAAACTAGATTTAAGTATTTTAGGTGATTTTAATAATTGAATGGGTTTTTTAGATGTAGTTTCAGATGATGTAGGTAATTCATCTGGTTCAGTTGTTTTAGATTCAGGTATAGTTTCATTACCGATATTAAATTCAATTACTTTATTTTCAAACATAGTGTATGATAATGAAGCAATACTATGTTTATGTTGAATTAAATTACACATATTATCATCATTATATATAATATTTTCATTATATTTTAAATCACGAATGATATTTAGTAAAGGTAATAACTCATTATTATATATATTTACAGCATCTTTAGCATATTGTATATTTTGTGTTAAATTCATTTGTTTAATACAATTTTTGATTAAATTAATTTGTGTATATGAATTAAGAATGGCTTGATTTAATTCTTCATTTTTTTCAGTATTATCAAAAATTTTATTATATTGTTCTAAATATTCTATATATAAAGATGTATATACAGTAATAGAAGATTTAATTTCATCAAAATTAGTTAAAGCTTGTTCAGTTGTTAAATAACCGAAAAGTAATTTATTTTTATTATTAATAATAATTCTTTTATATTCTTTAATTTCATTTTCAATAGAAATTAATATTTCATTAATTTGTTCTGTTTTACCAATATGTATTTTAATATTTAAACTACAAGGATTAGAAATAATTCCACAAATAGCAGTATATTGTTTATAAGATTCGACAGTATCAGTTTCTTCAAAATAAATAGTTTGAAAACGAGTACCTCCAGGTCTTTTACAATTAATACATTTAGGTTTTAATTTAAGAAATTCTTTTTTTTTATCTTTATTATTAAGAGTATTATTATTAATAATTTTTCTTTTAAATGCCATATATTGTGTTTCATAACTATTTTTTAATTTAAAATATTCATTTAAAGACTCAACAACATCATATACTATTGGTTGTGCGGGTGCAGTCATTATATATTATTATATTAATAATATATAATTTAAATTAATAAGAGAGAATAATGTATAATAATATGAATAAAATATGTTAATCCCAATTAGGTAATCCAGTAATTAATTCTTGATGAGCAATACGTTTAGCTTGTTGAAAGTTTTGAATTTTAGATAAAATATATTGTTGTTTTTGTTTATTTTTTTGTTGTAATTCAATAGGAGTTAATTTTCCTTTATATTTATATAATAAAATTAATGCTAAAACAATAAAAAAAGCAATAAGCATTCCAACATTAAAGACTAAATTATGAAATTTTTCTCTAATAATATGGCATTGTTTTAATGTATTATGTAAGAAATATTTAACACCTGGTTCAGTAAGTTGTGGTTTTATAAATTCTTCAACATTCATAATAAATACTATTAAAAAATAAAATTAAATTATACATATTATTATATGTTTAATTCTTATTTAAATATAATAACTTTTATATTTACAACAATATTTTATTTTTTTGAACTAAAGCCGAAATTAACATACGATATATTAAGTGATAATAATAAATATTTAAGTTATAAAAGTAGTAATTATAAATTTTTAGGTATTTATATATTATTAGTAATAATAATTCAATTTATAGTAAATTCTTATGTGATATCATCAACGTGTGGTGGAAATATAACTGAAAATATGATATTTGCAAGTATTTATACATTTATTCCATGGACTTTAATATTTGGTGTAATGATTGTAGTAATTATGATGTATCCAGGTTTTAAAACTGCCTTTTCGAATGTAATAGGTTATTTTTGGGTAGCACATTCAGCAAATAAAATAATAAATGAATTATTAGTAAATAAGAATGTGCAAACGGATATAGATAAAGCAGATGCGAGTCCAACAGAAAAGCAAGCGATGATGGATGCAGCAGATGCAATAATAAAGATATGTGGTAATACATCAATTTTAATAAATGAAATAACTCCTTTAAATTTTATTAGTTATTGGGATATATTAAAACCATTAATGAAAGAAAAATATAAATCAGATACTTCTGAAAATGAAACATTAAAAAATGAATTATTAAAAATAGTAGTTTCGAAAGATGATGTAGGTTTAGCGATGTGGTATATTTATACGGGTGTATTATTAACAGCAATAGTTCAATTAAAGATTTCAACAAAAGGTTGTACTAGTAGCACAAGTACTCTAAGTCAAAATTATCAAGAATTTTTGAATGAAGAATCAACGACTCAAGCAGCGTCAGATAATACAGTATATACAATAACAAATTAAAGGAACATCTGTTTCTTTAAGTTGTTTATATATATATTAAAATAATAAATTAGAATATGTAACATAATATAATACACTTAAATAACAAAAAATGCCTAAAATTAAAGATAATAACCAAATAGGCATAATTGTTTTATTTTTATATCCAATACCAAATTCACGAATACTTCCATTAGTATTATATAAACATAAAGGTTTATATATTTGTATTATTCCAAAAATTATTATAAATAATAATATAGATACTAATAATATATTTTTTCGAATATAATTCTTATACATTATATATAATTATACAATTTAAATTATCAAAGTTAATATTATTTAATATTAATCTTCATCTTAATTAATCTTAATATTAATCTTCATCTTAATTAATCTTCATCTTGATAATCATCATATTCTTCTTCAGGTGCTCCTGTTCCATCAGTATTTCCATCATAATAAGTTTCATTCATATATCTCATATCATATACTTCATCATCTATTGCTGTATCTACCGCTTGTTGTTCCATATAATCATCCATTAATATATCTATATTATCATCATTCGCATCATTATTTTGTTTTCGAATATTTTGTTCTGTTTGTGTCATATTATCTCTAAATTCTTGTTCTTCATCATAAAAATCTTTATCTAATGTTGTTAACCCTTTTTGTAATCCTTTACTATACATGGATAATTTATTAATTTTTAGAATAGTATCAACATGTCTTTCCTCATCTGTCATTTGTTTTAATCTATCTGTTACTAAATTCTTCTCTTTTTCTTTTATTTTAAATATTCTATCTTGTATTTGATCATATGAAATATTAATAACATCTTTTTCTGAATTAACTATATCAAAAAAAGCAATAAATAATTCAACCATATTTTGTCGTAGTTTCTTTTTATTTCCTATTAATAATTGTGTATCTATTATTTTTTGTGAAGTAGTAGATAAATCAATTTTAGTTTCGACTTCTTCAAGATATTCAGAAGTAAATAATTCCGCCACTTCAGAAGATGGTTTCATTTCAGAAACAATCATTTCAGGATCTTCAATTAAATTAATATAATTAATAAAAACATTGAGTAAATAATATTCAAATAATAATCGTGAAGTTCTTTCATTAAATACATTATATTTTAAAATACTTTCTTTAATTTTTATAGTTGTAAAACAAGGAGTAGAATTCGTCATTAAAATTAAATTATGTAGTATTTGGGGAATTGTATTAAGTATATTTAATAAAGTATTATTTCCATAAAAAGGTTTTAATTTTTCATAAAATTTACTAATCGATTTTTTCAATTTATTCCCGTGAGATAATGAAAAACCATAATAATTTGGAATATTTGTTTCAAATTTAACTTTATTTAAAATAATATTTGGAAATAAATTCACTAATTTTTCAATAGTATTTTTATAAAAATTATTAATATTATATGTTTTATCATCTGCAATTGAAATAGGTTCTATTCTAGTTCTAGTTAAAGTATCTGTATTCCAAATAAATAATTCATTTATTATTTTAATTGTTTTTCTAAGTATATTTTTAGTTATTGTTGAACTAATATTTTTTTCAATAAATTGAATAATTATATCTTTCATATCTGTAGTATTTTTAACTAAAAAATTATTTAAATTTCTAGTTTCTGGATTTAATTTATCATTCTCATTATTATCACTAAAATCTACGCTTTTAATTATATTATCACATAAATTTTTATCATATGGTTCTTCTGAATCTTTAAATAATTGTAATAAATTAATAAAATTTGTTAGTGAAGATAATACTTTATTTTGTAAATTAATATTAATAATATTATTTTTACTAATTATTTGAAGCAATTTTAAAAATTCTTCATTTGTATAAACAATACCTTCATTTTTAAGTTTTTGAATTATTAATTCATCCGAATCATTATAATTAATCAGTTTTTTATCTGGTTTACTATTACATAATGGTAATAAATCTTCTGGAATAGGTATAATTGATTTAAATTTACAAAAATAAATAAATGCTAAATAATATATCTTTTCATTAAAATTTAAATTTATTGATGGATATATATTTTTTGTATTTATATTACTATAAAATAATCCACTTTTTGAATAACTTATTATATCTTCAATTATATTAGATAATTGAAAAACTGTATTATTATATATTTTAATATTAGGATCTATTTTAGAAAAATAATCAATGGTTGATTCGTTTTCTACACTTTGACAACAACCATTTTCAACTGTTGAAAGTAATATTTTATTCTTTTTTACTATTTCTTGTATTATTTCTATAATAGCTAAAGAAAATAGAATTATTTTTGAATTTACCACTAATATCTTCTCTCTTTGATTTCTATTTCCCTCTCTTAATTCATTTAATAAACTCTTCTTAAATTCAGTAGAAATATTATTTAGATGAGTAATTTTAAAATTAGATAATGGAGGTAAAAATTCAGTCCATCTCACAATATTATGTTGTTCTGGTATAGATTCTATATCTGGCGAAAATAATAAAAAAGTCGTTTTTTCATCAATTTTTCTTTTAACATCAGGTATTTCATATAACATTGTATCAATTATAGTTTTTATCTTATTCATTATAGAATCCTTTTTTTGTTTTTTTAATACATACCAAGGTTCTCCTGATTGTTTTATATCATATACAACACATGTTAAATAAGTTAAACTACTTAAATCAGAACCTTCAAATGGATATCCTCCAAATGAACGAATACAACCAGGATAGGTTTTTCTTGTTTGAATTGATGGAATTGAGGTTTGGATACCTATTAAATACATTCCCAATGTATAATATAAAATGGATGAATTATAATAATCTTTATATGATGCGGTTTTTTTACCTTTTTCAGCCATTTCTCTAATTCTTAAATTGTATTTACTTTCAATTTCAACATGGTCTTTAATTATATTTAATACACAATTAATAATAAATTCTTTTTGATTTTCAAGATTAATATTCATATTATTCGAGAGAATATTTATAATATTATTTATCATTTTTGTATCAGGAGTATCATATTTTATTGTAGAATTATTTAATTTAGAAATTATTTTTGTACCTGCGTCTTCTTCTATAATTGATCTAGTTGAAATTTTAAAACCTTCTTCAAATCCTTCTTCAATATCAAAATCTACCGGACAAATAGACCAACCTGTATTACGATCACACCACCAATCACTTTCATCACACGTTCCAATTTGTGATTTTATTAATTTAAGATAATCTAGATATTGATAAGGACCATCAATAATATATGATTCTGCTAAATTTAATTTGAATGTTGGTAATAATTCTACATTTGTTTTATTACAATATAACCAATGATCTGATTCCATTATATTTAAAGGTCCTAATCCTTTGACTGCATTTCTAGTATAATTATTACAAAATTTAATTATATCGTGTTGTTTTTTTACAAAATCGTGTTGTTTTAAAATCATATCACGCAGTTGTGCATAAGGTGAAATTGGTAAAATATTAATATCTTCTTGTATAATTAATCCTAATTTATATTGTTGATTATTATATTTTAACAGATTAAAAATTCTAATATTAAATAATAATGGATTTATTGAAAATAAGTAATCGAATTTACCTTTAATTAATTCAAAAAAATCATCTTTTGAAATTTTATATTTATGATCGAATTCATTTATAACATCTTTTAATAATTTGGTTTGAATATCTAATTCAGTTGAATTTATACTATTACAATTATCATCATTTCCATCATATACATTTATACATTCAGGTTGTGAATTACATAATATCGAGGTTTCATCTGTATTAATATTATCTTTATTGACATTTTCATCTAAAACCCATTTATTATCTTTACGAATATAATAATTCATTTGTTCTGAATATTTTTCATTATATCCTTTATATAAAATAGCAAATTGACCTTCTATTACTTTCTTATGTCCATTAACTAAAGTATTCGCTAAATATGCAGCATTATCCGGAGACATTCTTTTTCTTTTTATTAAATCTTCTGTTATATATTTTTCTAATTCATCTGGGTTCATTGTAAGTAATTGTTTTCCATAATTATTAGTATCTTCTAATATTCCATAATTAGTTTTATCATATCGTTTATCAAAATAAATATTTGTATTATTATCTGCTTCTAACGCATCTAATGAAATATAATATTTAGAAATAGTTACTGTTTTACATTTTTCATTAGCATTTTCTAATAATAATTTATCATTAGTGCTGTTTTCATCTATTTCAAAAAGGGCTAAATGTTCATTTGGAAACATTAATGCAATAGATTGTAAAGATATTGCTGTAGTATAAAATTTACCATAATTATCTAATGTTATTTTTTGAAGAATTTCTGAATTGGAAAATGTTTTAGTTGGTTCATTTAAATCATATACTTCACTAAAAACACGATTTCTTAAATCTTCAATAATTATTTCAATTATTGAAAATGATTTACTAAAATTAACTGATATAGATATTAATAATGATCTAAATATACGCATCTTTTCAATAAAATATCTATTATGTTCTGAAATTTGTTTATCTATAAAATCAATAATTTCTCTATATTGCATATAAGTGATATCATCTGTATAAATTAAAAATGGTTCTAAATAAGAAACGATATCTACAACAGTTAATTTTCCAATTATATATTTTTTCATTAAATTAAATAGTATTTTTGTTTGAGGAATAATTGTATTAATGAATTTTTTATAAGTTTCTAATTTATCTATTCCTCTATGTTCATCTAAATTTAAATAATAATTTTTAATGCTATTTGCAAAATTAGTTTCATTTATTCCAATTTCTTTAAAATTATATATATATTTATTATTAACAATTGTTTTTTTTTTCAATAATTGCCAATAATTTAAAAATGCTAAATTTAAATTTGCTTTATCTAAAATAGATGTTCCTGGTAGATTTATTTTAGAAAATCGTATTACCGGTTCAGGTAAAGTTATAAATGATTTAATAGACATAATATCATTTTGTGTAATATCACTTCTTACTGTAATTAAACGACTACTAGTAGAATCTATTGTATCTAATTTGGTTAAATCTAAATTATATGTTTGAATATTAAAACGTTTATTTTTTATTAAATTATTAGTAAAAACCGATGAATTCATATTTTCTAAATTATCTGTAATTACGGTAATATTACTATTTACACTTTTTTCTATAAGTATTTCATTTAAATTCTCTTCATTTATTTCTTCAAATGGTGTAAAATATGGATTTAACTCTCTATATAAAGTTGAATACGCATTCTCATTTTCATTAAAATCATTTGATTTATACATTTTTAGAATTTCTATTATACTTTTTATATCTTCATTTAAATCTATATTTATAATATCATCAATCGGTTCATCTTGATTTACATTATATACTTTTTTTATATTTCCTACAGTAGGTAAAATCCAATATAAATTAATATCAAATTTATCAAAATATCTATATAATGGTTTATTGGTGGATTCATTTATTACAGCACCTAAAACATTCTCAAATTCATCGAAATAGGAAAATTGTTCTCTCAATTGTTTATAACGTTCAATCATTATATGAATATTATTTAAAACGGAGGTTTTTCTACCTAGATTAGGTATTTCTGATAGAAAATTATCTAATAAATCACTTAATTGTGTTTCTAAAGTATAATTTTGATTTTTTGCGGATGGAATATATTTAACAATTGGTCCTAATATTTCATCACCATATTGTGATTGATCTGCTTTAATTATGTAATCTTTTATTTTATTAAAAACATATGATGTATTACTAGGTATTTTAATAGTAGATTCTTCTTCTTCTTTTTGTTCTCCTCTTTTAATTTCTGCTTCTATTTCTGCTTCTATTTCTGCTTCTTCTCCTTCTCCTTCTTCTTTTCCTTCTTCTTTTCCTTCTTCTTTTCCTTCTTCTTTTCCTTCTTCTCCTTCTTCTTCTTCTTTTTCGAATAATTCAGGTTTTTCTCTAATTTCAATCATTTCAATTGGTAAATCTTCTGGAAGACCTTTATAATCAAAATTTATATACATAGTATCTTTATCTATAGTGGTTATTTCAATCATATCATCTTCCAAATTGGTAATTTCACCGGTTAAAGTAAATGGATATTCTCCAGTAAAATAGATATTTATCCATTTTCCTGGTAATAAATTATTTTGTATACAATAACTGGGACTTTCATTACGACTTAAAATAGCAATGCGTGTAATATGACCATCATCTAATACACCGTCTTCAGATATATTAATTCTAATTTTATCTAGAGTATTTGTATTAAATAGATAAATTTTAGATTTATCAATATAATCAATAATAAAAGTTTGATTATTTAATATATCATTCGATGGATTTGTAATATGTATGATATCACCTAATTGTAATTCTAGTGTGTTATTATTTAATTTAGGATTTGATTTTAAAATACTTTTAGGATTATTAGATGACATTTGTTTCTATATTTATAATATAAATAAATAGTTAAATATAAATCAATAATTTAATTTTTAAAATTTATAATGTAGTTCCTAAATATTTAAGTATATTTTAATAACTTATATAAGTTATTAAATATTTAAATTAAGAATTATTATAATTATATATATATATGGATTTATTGCAACAACAAAATCAAGAAATTATTAAAGGTCGAATTGAAGCATATGAAAACAATAAAAAACTAATGATGGAACAAAACAACATAAGAATGAACCAACATCATTTGAAAAACGAACAAGAAAAAATAAAACAAAATGAACAAGTGTTATCATTAAATGATCGTATGTTATCATCTGATCACGTAAATATAAAAAATAATGAACAAATGTTATCAACTGAACAATTAAATATAAGAAAAAATGAACAAATATTATCAACTGAACAAATAAATATAAAAACAATTGAGAATGAACTAAAAGAAGAACAAGATAAAATGAAATTAATAGAAGATAAATTAAAACTAGAACAAGATAAAATGAAAACAGAACAACAAGAAATAAAAGCTCATCTTTTAAAAGTAGAAAAAGAAGAATCATTACAAAAAGAACAACAAATAAGAGAACAATTATTAAAAGCAGAAAAAGAACAAATAAAAGCAGAACAAATGAAATTAGAAAAAGAAAAAGTATTAGAAAAAGAAGAACAATTAAAAGAAGAACAAGATAAAATAAAAGCAGAACAAATGCAAATAGAAAAAGAAAAAACATTACAAAAAGAAGAACAAATAAGAGGACAAATTTTAAAAGCAGAAGAAGAGAAAAATAAAGCATTACAAATACAATTTCAACAAAAAGAAGAAGATAAAAATAAGAAAGCGGAAATATTAAAAATAGAAGAAGATAAAATACGTAAGGAACATAATATAATAGAACAACAACAAAAACAAATATTTTTACAAAATAAAGTTGCAACAATAAAAATAAATAAAATTCAAGAAACAAAAATATATTTAGAAAAATCAGAAGAAATTAAAAAAAATATAATACAATATAAAGTAGAATTTGATAAATTAAAATCTGAATTAACTAATATTTTAAATGAAAGTATAGAAGCTGAAAAAGAGAGAAAACAAGCGGAAAAAGAAAGAATAGAAACAAATGAAAAAATGTTACAAGCAAATAAAAGAAGAATAGCTAGAATACAAGCTGGTAAAGATCGAAAATTAAAAAAAGAAATTATTGAAATAAATTTAAAAAATATTAAAAAACAAATAGAAATATTACAATTAGAAGAACACGATTTAGAAAAATTAGAAACTAACAAACAAAAAATGGTAGAAATAGTATCAGACAAATTATCTAATCAATTTTTACCAGTAAATGTAAAAACTTCTACAATATCTAATACAACATCACGTACATTAGATAATACAACATCACGTACATTAGATAATACAACATCACGTACATTAGATAATACAGAATCACATAAACCAGTAGTTTCTTCATCAGCATCTTCATCAGAAGAACCATCAGTTAATACAAAATCACATAATTTATTAGATGATATAGAATCACATTTACATAATCCATTAGTTGCTTCATCTTCAGCTTCAGCTTCATCTGGTGGAAATACAAAAAAAAATTCTAAATATAAAAAAAGAATTACATATAAAAATAATTACAAATATAAAAAAAGAATTACATCTAAAAATAAATATAAAAAAAGAAAAAATACAAAAAGAAATTAATAATTAATAATTATATAAAATATTTAATTTAATTAAATTTAATTAATAATATAAATTATTATTAATTAAATATTTAAATACTTATGGTGTGAATGATTTTTGTATTTTTAAATAAACTTCAATAGCATCAGTAATACATTCTTTTAAATGTCCTTTTATAGTAGATAGTTCAACCGGTTCAGTATAAGAGATTTTAATAATACTAAATGTATCGTGTGGATGTATTTTTTTAAATCCGCAAAAATTTAAAACTTTAGTTTCATAATATTTAGAATATAATAAATATTCTAATATTTTACCAATAGTATAATCTTCATTTTGAAGAATAATATCAAAAGAATTTAATAAAGTAGTTCGTGAATTAATGATTTCAAGTTCATTATTATCAATAATAGTATTAATTTCCGTAAATTTTTGAATTAAAATTAAACAACCTTGAAAAACAATTTCGTGATTATCATAAATACCTATAGATTTAATAACAAAATCAAAACTATTTTGTAAAAATATTCTTTTTCCATCAAGTAATTTCCAATTATCAATTTCGAATTGTATTTCAGCTTGATTTTTATCTTCATCTTTCCATATTTGTATTTTTTTTTCTAATTCGATTTCTTGATTACGAATATCAATTGTATTTCCATAAGAACATGTAGAGATAACATTAAACATTCCATCTTCTTTAGCAGAACCGATATTAAATTCACACGTAAGATGTAATTTTTCTCCAGACAATTCATCTGCCATTTTAGGTCGTAATCTTACGAAATCAATAAAGTAATTAGTATAAGGATCAGCAGGGAATATTTCTCTAAGTTTTTCATCAGAAATTGGTTCTAATGTAGTAATATCTCGAATAGTAAAATTTTCAGTAGTGACATATATAATAGTATCAGTATTATTTTGTACATTGACTTCCATAATATATTTATCTAAAGGGAAATCATTAATTTCTTTAATATGAATAGGAATACAACTTAATCGTTGTTTAATAATTTCATTATTTAATCGTGTGGTATTTGTAGTAATAACACATTTATTTAAATTATTAGGTGTAGTTTTAAATACAATTATAGGTATATCAGATATAATTGTTCTGCGAAGTCCATTAGCCAAACTAACATTAACTCCATTAAGAGTAAAATGTAATAACATATCATCCTCAATTTCTTGAGTTGTGGTATGTGCATTGAAATCGATAGTTGGATTCATTGTATTAATAATAGTTTATATTTAAATTATAAATTTAAATCATTTTTTTTTAAATCATATTTTTTAAATCATATTTTTTAAATCATATTTTTTAAATCATATTTTTGTAAATGAGTTAAATATATAATTGAAATAACTAATTATAAATAAATGAGTTCAATTTTTTACTATAGTAAATATTGTGATGTTTGTAAAAAATATTTACAAATTTTAGCCAAAATGAATCTTCAAAAAGAGATACATTTTATATGTATTGATAGAAGAACAACAGATAGTAATAATAAAACATATGTTATTTTAGAGAATAATCAACAAATAATTTTACCTGAAAATGTTACACGTGTTCCAGCATTACTTTTATTAAATAATGGATATAAAGTTTTATTTGGAGAACAAATTTTACAACATTTAAAACCATCTCAAGAAGTGGAAGTTAAAAAAGCGACTCAAAACAATATGGAACCAATGGCATTTGCATTTAATAGTGGATTTAATAATATTATATCAGATCAGTATAGTTTTTTAGATCAAACACATGAAGATTTAGAAGCAAAAGGCAATGGAGGAATGCGTCAAATGCATAATTATGTAGATTTATCAACAGCTCATAATGGAGAAATAACTAAATCAAACGAAGATGATAATACAACAATTCGAGGAACAAAAAAAATGGGTGAAGATGATTCTAATCAAGAAATGGATTCAAGAATGAAAAGAATGCAAGAACAGCGTGATTCGGATTTAAAAATGATAACGGGAAATAAACCACCAATGAGTTTTTAATTTTAAATTAATTCAATTTTTAATAAAGTAATTTAAAAGTAATTTAAAAAGAATATAATAAATACATAAATGAGTAATATTTTATTAACTTTTAATAATCAATTTATAGAATTTATAAATTATATAGAAACAATTTTTCCTGATGATACAGATATAGTAACTTCTAAAAATGCTTTTATTCTTGCTAGAAAATCAAATCCCAAAATAATTATTAAAATTTGGAAAACTTGTATTGTATTAAAATATAAAACCGAAATTGAATCGGGGGATTTAAGTTTTTTTATAAATAAAGATTATTCTCAAGATATATATTCTACTAATTATGATAAAATAATGGAATGTATAGATAGATTACGACAACCTATTAAAAATATGGATCCAACACAACAACATACAACTATGAAATATATACAAATTTTAACAAAATTGTCCGATTTATATATAATATAAATTATAAATATAATAATATAAATTATAAATATAATAATATAAATTATAAATATAATAATATATATTATTTTAATTAAATAATATATATATTAATAAGATTGATTTAAATAAATATATATAATTATAATTAAATGGATGAAATTCTCTCAAATAACTCACTAGATAATATTCCGTTAGATAATAGTATTCCCGAAGAATTCTTTAAAATTATTAGAGATTTTATTTCTGATTTAAAAATTACATTTCCAGAATATATTCATTTTATTAATAAATGGTGGAAAAATATTGATGAATTCAATTATATCGATGATGAAACCGAACGTAAATTAACTTTTTTAGAAGCTGAAAAACAATCTATTATTCTTTTATTCAATTTTTGTCAAAAAAAAATGCCACCTAGATTTTTTGATATTTTATATCAAAATGAAGATATGTTTAAAGAAGATTCACAAATTGATACTGAATTCCTTCCAAAAATACATTTCAAAAATCTATGGCAATATGATATATCCAGCAAAACACGTGAAACTATTTGGAAATATTTACAATTAATTATGTTTTCAATTGTAGGAACACTTAATAATAAAAATGCTTTTGGGGATACTGCTAAAATGTTTGAAACTATCGATCAAGAGGAATTTAAAAGTAAATTAGAAGAAACATTATCTCAAATGCACGGATTATTCGATTTAAGTAATAATGTATTCGATTTAGATAATAATTTAGAATCTAATTCTAATTTACCTGATGCTACTAAAATTCACACTCATATCACTGATATGTTAGATGGAAAATTAGGACAATTAGCACGTGAAATCGCCGAAGAAACCGCTTCTAATTTAGATATTGATTTTGATGATGCTACTGATATGAAAGATATACTTCAAAAATTAGTTCAAAATCCTACTAAAATTATGGGATTAGTTAAAACTGTTGGAAGTAGATTAGAAAATAAAATAAAATCTGGAGATTTATCCGAAAGCGAACTCGTTATGGAAGCTACTGATATTATGAATAAAATGAAAAATATGCCTGGAATGGAAAATATACAAACAATGTTAAGTAAATTAGGAGTTAATAATTTTGGATTAAATGGAAATGGTGATACACCTGCTACAGAATCACAATTAAAAAATAAATCGAAAATTGAAAAAACTAAACAAAGAATTCGTGCGAAAGCAGAAACCAATTTAATTAATAAATTAAAAGAAGAAGAAGACAAAATACAACAAAGTAAAGAACCTTTGATTACAGAAGAAGAAATCCTTAAAATATTTAGTAATGAAGAAAAAATAGAGAGAACACCTCGAAATTCAAAATTAATAAAAAATAAAAATAAATAAAAAAGAACTGGACGATTTCAAACAATTCTTTTTAGAAAAAATATTGTTGTTAGAGATTAATTTATTTATTAAATTTTTTAAACCAAATGTTTTTTTAATTGTCTTCCAAATTTAGTTGTTAATTTTTTCAAAATCATTTTTTGCTCTTGTCCTGTTCTAAATTTATCAAAATTATTTTTTAAATACTTATTAGTAGACAATATATTTATAAAATAATGAACTTTAGTTATAAAATTTTTCAATAATATTTTTTCTAATTCAGTAAATATTAGTTTCAATTTTACTTTTTTTGATGCTATAAATTGATTACAAGGATATAAATTTATATTTTTAACAGTATCAAAACAATAAAATACAGATATTAGTCTTTCAGTTCCAAATATTGTATGAATAAAATTAATTTTTTTATTGAATGAATAACAAATAACATCATCAAATAAACATTTAATAGCATCAAAATAAAATATAATTGTTCTTGTATTTTTTATAGTAGGAAATATTATTTCTTCTTTAATTTTTATACTTTCATTAATAAGATTTTTTAAATTAATACCTAATATTAACCAAAAATGTTCTTCTGTAAAATTCAATATATAGATTATTAGTTCCAGAGGTAAATTCATTTGTTATTTAATTATAGTTTTAGATTTAAATGAATTTCAATTTTTTATTTTATTCAAATATATATATATAATGGCAATATCATCTAAAAATATTATTTTTATAATATCAATTAATGATAATTATGTATTTAATATAACCAAATTAAATATTAATGAAACATTGCCCATAATAGATATATTAAATTATTATATTAAAATACCTTTTATTATTAATTTTAAAGAACATTTTAATTGTTTAGAAGAATTATTTGTTTCAGGAGACAATATTATTTTTACTAATATAAAAAATATTATAAATTATATCAAATTTGATACTCCTATTTCAGTTTTAACATTGAATAAAAATTTATTTTTTAAAATTCAATTAAATTGTCAAAATATTTCAGATAATGAAATATTAATTCTTAAAAATAAATTTTCTGGAAAACCACCAGTTACTACATTATCACCAGTTGCAACCACCTCACCCGTTACAACAATAACACAACCTCTTGCAAAATCATATCCAGTTATAAAAGCAGTCGAACCAGTCGCAAAAGCATATCCAGTCGCAAAAGCAACAGAACCAGTCGCAAAAACACCACTAACCACAAAAGCAGCAGAACCAGTTTCATTTTCAGTAAAACCCAAATCATTATTATCATCGTTAACAGAATATATAAAAGAATCATTTTCACCACCAACAACACCTAAACCAGTTCCACCAACAACACCTACACCACTTCCATCAACAACACCTACACCAGTTCCATCAACAACACCTACACCAGTTCCACCAACAACACCAGATCCAGTTCCATCAACAACAATATCACCACAAATATATCCTAATAAAATAAAACATCATAGTTATCAACATACATTAAATAAAATTTCAAAACCATTTTATGCAACATATGTATGTAATATATGTAATGGTGGTATAGAAAATAATTTATTATATCATCATAGTAATAGTAAAAGTGAATTTAATTCACATTTACATTGTACTTTAACATATCCATATTCTTCAGTATATAAATCAAGACAAAATAATTCAATTAAAATAGGAGGTAATTCAAAATCAAAATCAAAAAAAAAAAGTAAAAGAAAAAATAATAAAAGAAAAAATATATAATAATATAATAATATAATATATGAAATCATCGAAAACTTATAATCTAATTATTCTTTTTTGTATTCTAATTACATTAGGATTTTTATATAAAAGATATGAAAATACACATAAAAATGACAAAAATTCAAAAATACATAATGAAATTCAAAAATATTTATTGGATGGAGATACTTTAGGTAAGAGTAAAAAACCCATATTATGGATTCATATACCATATGAATATAATTCAAGGAATTGGTTAAATTTTGGTTCTCGTAGTTCATTAGATTTAAATCAACCATATTTATATTTAACGGTTAGAAGTATAATTAAATATTGTGATTCTTCATTTACGATATGTATTATAGATGATAATTCATTTAAACAATTAATCAATAATTGGAATATTAATATGACAACAATATCTGAACCGATTTTATCAAATATTAGAATATTAGGTATGATGAAATTATTATATATTTATGGTGGATTAATATGTCCTTTATCATTTGTATGTATTAAAAATTTATTTAGTTTATATGTAAAAGGAATTAAAAATGAAAAAATGTTTCTTTGTGAAACTATTGATAGAAATATTACATCAACAGAATTAGATTTTTATCCGAATTTATCATTTTGCGGAGCTCCAAAAGAATGTAATACTGTTAAAGAATTATATTCTTTTATAGAACGTATTATATCTCATGATTATACTGCAAATACACAATTTTTAGGTAGTTTTGATAAATGGTGTAATCAACAAATCCATTCAAGTAATATAAATTTAATTGAAGGTAAAGAAATTGGAACTAAAACAATTGATGAAAAACAAATAATATTAGATGATTTAATGTCGAATTATTATTTAAATTTAGATAAAAGTACATATGGTATTTTAATTCCATCTACCGAGTTATTAAATCGAACGAAATATCAATGGTTTGTAAGATTATCACAAAAACAAGTATTAGAATCAGATACTATTATTGGTAATTATTTATTACTTACTACATCATATGAAGAAGGAATATTAGAACCATTGGAACCATATATAAATAGAAAAGTTGAAAATAAATTTGTTGGATTTTGGAAAGTTCCAGAATATCCTGGATTATATGGTCTTAAACCCAATTATTTGGGGAATAATTTAAGTAAAAATCAATATACAAATCGTTAATATTTAAATATTTAAATACTTAAACATTTAAATATTTAAATAATAATATATATATTATTAAAATACTTAAATATTTAAATAATAATATATATATTATTAAAATACTTAAATAATTAATAATAATATTAATTATATGGTATATACAGTTCCTGATTGTTTAGTATTAAAAATTCAAGAAATCGAATCTCATACAAATAAAATAGATACAGTAATATATATTATTTATAATAATTTATATGATAATTTTATAATTCGTGGAAAACGAACTGATTTAAATGAATCATGTAGTTTTGGATCATATTCATTTGAATGTAAATACATTGATGATGTAATAAATTTCTTAGATTATACTATTTGTAGTTATAATAATGTTAATGAAATATTATATAATTATAAAAATTTACCTCGTAACGCAAATGATATAACATTTGATTTTTTAGATAATAATAATGATAAATCAAATGAAATTTCTGGATATAATAATATTGATTTATGTGAAAATAATTTAAATAAAACTTTAGGCATAATAAAAAATACACAAAATTATTTTAACTAATATATATATATGAATAATATATTAGCATTAATTTTATTATGTGCTGCTGCAGGTGGAGGATATTATGCAGCTGATAGTAATATTATGGGAACTTCCAATAATAACGATCGTCGTAACAATAACAATGAACATGGTCACGGAGGTGGAAAAAAAAGAAGAAAAAGAAAAGGAACTAAGAGAAACTAAATGTTGAGTTTAATTATTATAATTAAATTGTAATTAATTATAATACACTATGAATGACACAACATCATTATTATTAGCAACTTTAGTTTTAGGCATAAGTGGTTTAGGAATATATATGTGTAGTTCTTCTAATAGTTTTCTAAATAAAAATACTTATAATGAAGATATTTTATTTAAATCACCAAAATCAAAAAAAAAACAAGTAGATGACAATGATGATGACTCTGAAACAGATGAATCCGGAACAGAGACAGAATCAGAATTAAATGATGAGTTAGATTCTGATGATGAATCTCAATTAGAATATAATGAAGATTTAGATAATGGAAAATATTCTGGAAAAAAACAAACTATAAAAAATACAAAAAAAGCAAATACAAAAACAAAAAAAAACAAAAATAAATAAACAAATAAATAAATAAAACAAATAAATGTAATGTAAATAATGTAAATAGTTTAAACTTATCTCAAATATAATATTTATATTAATATTATAAATGAATAATGATAACAACGAGTTAAAATATAAATCATTTATATATTTTAACCCATATATAGATTATGATAATATTGAAATTGCAATATTGGAAACTCAATTAAACGATTATATAAAGATTTATTCAAAAACGGATGATATTGATACAAAATATGAGGAATTATATAATAAAAAATGTAAAAAAATAATGATTTCAGTAAAAAATAAGAAATTATGTCGTGGTATTAAAATAGAATATATAACACAATCATTACAACAAGATGATATATTAATTCTATTAATGTGTCCTAAAAATAGGAATGTGTATGGGTTTGCTACATTAGAATTTAAATGTAAATTGCCGAATTTATTTATAGAATTAATGGCTACAAATAAAAAAATAAATATAAAAGGTTATGGTCGTATATTAATAAATTTAATATTACAAATAGGTAATTTATTTTTTGTCGAAAATATAAAATTAAAACCTATCCAAGGTTCAATAAATTTTTATAAAAAAATGGGATTTATTAATGATACAAATGATACAAATGATACAACCAATTTAGAAAATAATTATTTAATATATAAATGTTAATAATAAATATAATACATAATATTATACGATGATTTATCATATACTATTTTAGATGTATATGTAATTTTATTAAAATTACATATTTGACGTAATATAGTAGTAAATGAATTATATGTAAGTTTATTATTTAAATATTTATGTTTAGAATTATGATAATATGATACACATTTAATAATAAATTGCTGAATAGATTCATTATAAATTCCTATTTTAAACGAATTAAGATTAAATGTATAATATTTATCATTTTTTAAACAAATAGAATCTAATAATTCAAAAAAAAAATTATTTGGGAACTTCTCTTTAAATATTTGTACTGACATAATATATGTAAATACAAAAATACAATATACAAAAATGTTATTATTTTAATATTTCAACAAGATTATTCGTAAATAATGAAAGTTCAATTTCATCTTCATGTATATTATGAAAAATAGTAATATATTTACATATATAAGGTATAATTTTATATTTTTGTTCTTCATTAATAATTAATGTATTTTTTATAAAAATAAAATAATTATCAAGTATATCAATTACAGAATAACCTTTATCATATAATTCGTTAATTAAATGAATTGCTTTTATAAGTTCTTGTTGTAATATTAAAATTGTATATTCTTCAAATATTACAAAACTTATATTTGAACAAAGTTGAATTGCTAAATTTAATGTAATACGTTCATTAAGTAATTTAAATTTTTCCATATAATTAATAAGATTTTTGATAGTATTATTAGAAATATTGATAATAAAATCTTTAGCATCATCATCTATGATAATATTTTCAACTTTTTTAATATTATCCATAATTTCAATTAATTTTTCTTTTTTAAATTGTTTTATTTTTATAATTGTAAATCTAGATTGTAAACTTTCTATTACTTTTTGAATATTAGTACATGATGATATAAAATGAACATTATGACTATATTTATCAATACAATTTCTAAAAACTTGTTGACTTTGTTCATTAATTAAATCTATATCATCTAATACAATTATTTTTTTTTTATTTTTTATATTTGAACGTGTTTGACAAAATGTTTTAACATCTGTTCTATAATAATTTATTCCTTGTTCTTTAAGACTATTTATATATAAAATATTTTCTTCATAATTTTTTAGTTTATATTCAATATAATATTCTTTTATTAATGCATTTAAAAAAGATGTTTTTCCTGAAGCGATATTACCTATAAATAATATATTCAAATTATCTATTAAAATTAATGCTTTAAGCATTTGAATTATATCAGTTTCTATTCCAAAATCAATAAAATATAATGGTTGATATTTATGAATAAATAATTTATCATTCATTTATTATATACGTTAATAAATATTTAAGTATATCTTTTTATAATATATTAATAATGACTGATAACTATTATGAAATTTTAGGTGTAAGTGAAAATGCAACTAAAGATGAAATTAAAAAATCATATAGAAGTTTGCAACTTAAATATCATCCTGATAAAAATGGAGGTAATATAGAATTATCTACTAAAATTAATCAAGCATATGAAGTTTTAGGAGATGAAGATAAAAAAAAATCATATGATTATGAAAGATCCAATCCAAACCCATTTATGAGAATGAATAGTAATACTATGAATGCAGCTAATGTTGAAGATATCATTAATATGATGTTTGGAGGACAATCGTTTCAAATGCATGGAATGCCAGGAATGGGAATGCCAGGAATGGGAATGCCAGGAATGTCGGGAATGCCTTTAGGACAAAATATACATATTTTTAATGGTGCACAAATGCATAATTTTCAATCTTTACAAAAACCTATTCCTATTATTAAAACTATAACTATTAATTTATCACAACTTTTAACTAAAAATATTATTCCATTAGATATTGAAAGATGGATAATTGAAAATGGAAATAAAGTATTTGAAAATGATATTATTAATGTTACTATTCCTTGTGGAATTGATGATACTGAAATTATCATTTTAAGAGATAAAGGTAATGTATTAAATGATACTATTAAAGGTGATGTTAAAGTTTTTATTAAAATTAATAATGATACTTTATTTAAAAGATCTGGGTTAGATTTAATATTAGATAAAACTATCACACTTAAAGAAGCTTTGTGCGGATTCTCATTTGAAATTATATATATTAACGGGAAAAGTTATACATTAAATAATAATAAAGGTAATATCATATTACCTGAATATAAAAAAATATATACTGAAATGGGATTAATACGTAATCAACTTAAAGGAAATATGATTATCCATTTTCATGTTGAATTTCCTGAAAAATTAAATAATGAACAAATCACACAATTATTGGAAATTCTTTAATATTAAATTATATAATTGTCATTTACTATTATTGAAAATATAAAATATTTTATATTTTATATTTTATATTTTATAATTGAAATACTTTTAAAACATAAATTAATCGTTTTTAACATATTTACATAAATAAATCATTTATTAAATTTATATATTTTTTTTGTAAATCTACATTTGTTGTTAAATAATTATCTATCACTTTTCTATTTTTTGTTAGATAACTATCTTTATTTGTATCATGATTATTAATAGCTTCAATTAATTTATCACCTCCTTCTATATAATTAAATTGATCATAATAATATCCAACTTCTTTACACAATGATGCATTATGAACAATAGGCCAACCCATCCATGCCAAATCAAAATATAAATAATTCAAATTATTTTCCCATTGATGAGAAACAGCTATATTCGCATATTGAGTCATAAACCCCAAGGTATTATATCTACCTTCAATTGATACTTTCTTGTCAATACATAAATCTAAATTATGCACTATTTTATTGAAAAATTCTAAATTAAAATCTACTAATTCTTCTTTATTAAAATTAGAAATATTATTAACAAATACTTGAGTTATATTTTTATTATCTAATCTATATGCATTTTCACAAACTAGTAATGATGGGAACGCCCATTTCATAATACTTATATTTGGTTCAAAAATTGCTATTTTTTTTATCGTATTTACATTTGGTTTATATAATAAATCATCATATTCTTTATGTTCTGCTAACATTACTAATTTTATAGCATTTTCCGACCATATAAAAGGAACTTCTATACATTTAGTTCTATATAATGTTTCCCAATAATGTTGATTTGTATTTATCATTTGTGGTATTCCCCATAATTGATCGTACATTTTTATATCATTCTTACTAACATATTTACACGAATCTTTCTTTTTATGTTGATTATAAAGAACTTTTTCTGTATCAATAAAATAAGAATTTCCACATAAATATGCTATTAATTTAGTTTTTAAATATCTTAATTGTTTTATTATATTTACAGGTAATTCAAAACCTAATGTAAATACTATATCAAAATTTAGTATATAAATTGTTGAAAGTTTTATATATTTAAACTTTTCTGAATAAAATATTTTATTCAGACTCTCTTTATCTATTTTATCCAAATTACTATCATCTATAATAAAATAACAATCATAACCTATATTATTTAATAACTCTCCTAAATATAATACATTTTGTATTATTCCATTTTGAAACATTCCATTTACTGAATTTGGTAAATGTAAAGTTATTCCAATTTTTGTTTCATTTATATTTTTTAACACATTATTTGGAAAATTATTTATTGCTGGAATAATATCTGAATTATAGTAATGTTTTAATAAAACCTCTTCTTTATCATTTAAAATATCATAAAATGAAGATTCAGTTGTTGAATTCAGACGTTCAATATATATTACATTTTTTAACGAAATTATATCTATTGAATTCACTAAAATATCTTTTACTATATTATTATAACTATCTATTATATTATATAAATCTTTGCTAATATAATGATTATCATTTAATAACACATTTTTATCTAAATTATATAAATTTTTAAGTGCATTATATATTATTATATTTTTTTTTTCAGATCCAAGAAATCCACTAAACATTGAATTATTATTAACCGCTGATTTTACTGTAAAAAATGAATAATTACCAACTATATATTCTATTTCTCTCTCTAACATTGCATTACTATCTATATGCACTCCTCCATTTAAATATAAATAATAATATTTAAAAAAATCACTTTTATGTTCTTCTCTTGAAAAAGAATTAAATACATTTACTGCATCTATAAATTCAGGAATTACATTTTCTTTTAAATATAATACAATTTCTTCATTATTAAACTGATAATAAGTCCAACCTTTTGATTTAGATTGTATTTGTTCGATAATATAACTAGGTTGTTTAAATAAACACGTTTGAAATATTACTGTAGGAATTCTCATTTTATATTACTTAAGAATTTTTTTTTATACAATTTATTCATTCATATTTACCAATTATTAAAAATAAATCGCAATTTATAATAATCGTTATAGTAATAAGCATTTTTATTTCATTTATTTATATTACAAATTGTAATTACAATTTATTTATTACAATAATATACTAAATAATATACAATAATATACTAAATAATATACTAAATAATATACTAAATAATATACTAAATAATATACTAAATAATATACTAAATAATATACTAAATAATATACTAAATAATTTGTATTAATAATTATACAATTATTTTATTTGTAAAATAAATAATATTTATTATAATATATACATATGTCAGGGCTTACACCTTATGCTAATGTAATATATACACCTGGAATTACACATCTAACATATATAGATAGTAATAGTAGTATTACAAATGTTGTTACAGTTGCACCTACTACAACTTTAACTATTACTGCTCCACCAGTAAATCCAACAGATGCTACTAATAAAACATATGTTGATGGTCAAGTATTAACTTTAACTGGAATGACTAATAGTCAAATAACTGCTTTAAGTAGTTTGGTTAATTATTATGAGGGTAGTGATATATCGTCCATTGGTTCTTTAACAACTTCTCTATTATCAACTAATTCTACTGTTAGTTCTTTATCATCTGCAACATCCAGTAGTTTTGTAGTAACTAATTCTAATGTTACATCTTTATCAACCGCTTTAGCAACAACTAATTCTAATGTTACTACTTTATCAAGTAGTTTAGTAGTAACTAATAATACTATAACTAATTTAAGTACTAGTACATCAAACGCGAATTCTACTGCTAGTTCTTTAACTAGTTCTTTATCTACATCTACATCATCATCTATTGCTAGTTTATCTACTAGTTTATCAACCAGTTTATCAAATACTAATTCTAATGTTAGTTCTTTATCAACTTCTACATCATCATCTATTGCTAGTTTATCTACTAGTTTATCAACCAGTTTATCAAGCACTAATTCTAATGTTAGTTCTTTATCAACTTCTATTACTAGTTTATCTACTAGTTTATCAACTAGTTTATCAAATACTAATTTTAATGTTAGTTCTTTATCAAGTTCTACATCAACAAATATTTATAATTTATCAACTTCAATATCAACTAATTTAACTACAAATAATTCACAATCCGCATCCATTAGTTCTTTATCAACTTCAACATCAAATAATTTTGTAGCTACTAATTCTACTGTTAGTTCTTTAACTACTTCTTTAACTACATCTGTAGGCACTTTAACAACTAGTACATCAAATGCGAATTCTACTGCTACTTCTTTAACTACTTCTTTAACAACATCAGTAGGCACTTTATCTGTTTCTATATCAAATAATTATCTTGTAAATAATTCACAAGCTTTATCCATTACTTCTTTGTCAAATTCTATAGTAGCAACTAATTCTAATGTTGCTTCTTTAACTACATCTGTAGGCACTTTAACTACTAGTACATCAAATGCGAATTCTACTGCTACTTCTTTAACTACTTCTTTAACAACATCAGTAGGCACTTTATCTGTTTCTATATCAAATAATTATCTTGTAAATAATTCACAAGCTTTATCCATTACTTCTTTGTCAAATTCTATAGTAGCAACTAATTCTAATGTTACTTCTTTAACAACTAATACAACAAATGCGAATTCTACTGCTTTTTCTTTAATTACTTTTTTATCAACTTCTACATCAACCTCTATTTATAATTTATCAACTAGTTTATCTAGCATTAATTCTACTGCTACTTCTTTAACAACATCTGTAGGCAGTTTAACAACTAATACAACAAATGCGAATTCTACTGCTTTTTCTTTAATTACTTCTTTAACTACATCTGTAGGTACTTTAACAACTAGTACATCAAATGCGAATTCTACTGCTACTTCTTTAACTACTTCTTTAACAACATCTGTAGGTACTTTAACAACTAGTACATCAAATGCGAATTCTACTGCTACTTCTTTAACTACTTCTTTAACAACATCAGTAGGTACTTTATCTGTTTCTATATCAAATAATTATCTTGTAAATAATTCACAAACTTTATCCATTACTTCTTTGTCAAATTCTATAGTAGCAACTAATTCTAATGTTACTTCTTTAACTACATCAACATCAAATGCGAATTCTACTGCTACTTCTTTAACTACTTCTTTAACAACATCTGTAGGTACTTTAACAACTAGTACATCAAATGCGAATTCTACTGCTACTTCTTTAACTACTTCTTTAACTACATCAGTAGGTACTTTATCTGTTTCTATATCAAATAATTATCTTGTAAATAATTCACAAACTTTATCCATTACTTCTTTATCAAATGCTATAGTAGCAACTAATTCTAATGTTAATTCTTTATCATCTTCAACAGCAACTAATGTTACTTCTTTATCAAATGCTATAGTAGCAACTAATTCTAGTTTAAGTATACTGCAAAATGTTGTTATTAAAACAACTATTATGCAAATAAATAGTAATACTATTATTAGTCCGAGTAAAACACCAATATTTACTCCAACCTATCCTGTATCTTCTATTACTAATACAACAGATGGATGGAATTATTCAAAAACAACCGCAACTAGTGATTATATTAATTGGGGTACTAGTATAACTGATAGTAACAAAACAATGATAACTTTATCTAATTTAAATCTAATATATTTTAGTGTTAATATACTAAATACACCACTTACTACAAATGATATACCTTATTTAATTTTGAATATAGGTGCAAATACATATGGATGTGGATTATCATCAGTAACAGGTATTACTAGTGGTTTATATAATTTTTGTTTTTCACCTAATAATATTCCAGTAAATAAAGAAAATTTTAATAATGGTAAATATATTCCTATAAATTATGTAGTAGGAATGTCAACCGGTAGTTATTCATATCCTATTTTAGCATCATCAACTGTTAGTTATATTGGTGTAAGAACTGTATCCGCAAGTCAAAATCTAAATTTTATATTATCTGATCTTATGGTTGAAGTAATAAGTAATGGATCAAGCACTATATCTAGTGGAACACATTGTTACAAATTTTGTAATTCAACTATGAGTGATTTTTTTATGTATAATGCAATGAATTCAATATATAATCAATTTTATCATCAACCAGTTACAACTATGGTACCTACGGGTTATTAATTATTTAATCATTAGTAATACTACATCCTGAAATAGCTCCTTCTTGTTTTAATTTATTAATATTTTTTAATTTTATATAAAAATTATCTTTTAAAACGCTGGTTTTATTTTTAAAAATATTTTTTCTAGTTTTCATTAACATATCCAATCGTGGTTTATTATTTTTTAATTTATTTTTAAGACTAGTAGGTAAATCGGTACCATCTTCTAAAATAGTATTTTTACATCCAGGATTACAATAATGTAGTTTACACGATTTATAAAAAATATTAAATATTTTTTTTTTATATTTAGCATCAGTCATTAGTTCTAAAAAAGATTTGTCTTGTTCAGTTTTAAATAGTTTTTTTTTCATTTCATCTATATTTTTATTAAAATCAACAATATTTTGTTCTAACATTTTTTTGCAAAAATTATCACAATTTTTATTTTTGCTTAAATTATATTTATTTTTTAATGATTTATTTTTTAATGATTTCATTTATAATATATAAATATTATATATTATATATTATAATGGCGGGAAGACCTCATAGAATTAGAAGTATTCAATCTTATATTAATCATATTGATAATAATACATTTTCAGGACCAATGAAAATGGGTTTACCTCCAAGTGTAGGAGTAACTCGTAATTATTGGTATAATTATGCAACACAATGTAATACAAAAGCGAATGCTGTAAAAAAAAGTTATGCCAATATGGTTTTTTTAAATATTAATTCTGCTCAAACGCCGGTTTCTGCAGGATTTACTCCTACTTCTAATTATAATTATTCATATAATGCTCCGCCAGGTGTTGGGTTTTATGACGCAAATGTTAAATATGATAATCATTATTATAGACCATATATGCCTCCTCGTTAAATTAAATAATTAATTTATGGAGGGGATTTATTATTAGTTGTGCTTGGACATGGAAAATATCCATTTGGATTATGAGTATAATTGCTATATTGTCCAAGTGAATTATAACAAGAAAAACAATTTTGAGTAGCACATACAGTTGCTAATCTATTTTTTGCTCTTCTATTAGAAATACTAGAAGCACCAACTCCGCCGGTTCCAGGTTTAAATTTATTATATAAATATGTAGGACCATTACATGTGATATTTCCTCCAGGATTAAATTTAGTGCTTTTTCTTCCACCGACTCCTGTATTTTTTTTATATAAAAATCCAGGAAAATTTGTAGCATTTCCATACCAAAATGATCCATTTGAATTACTTCCTGTTCCGAATCCAGGCATTTATATATACCTTAAATATAATAATATTATTATTATTTATTAAATAATAAATAATAATTAAAAAAATAAAAATATGAGTATATTTTTGTATTACCTCCTAAAATCTAAATTAAGTAATTAAGTAATTAAGTAATTAATTAAATATGATATATTATTAAAATATTTTTTAAGAAATTCTTTTAGTAGGTATTTCATTAGATACAATATAAATAGAATTTTCAGTAATAATAATATATTCTGTCCCGCTTTTATAAAATTTTGAAATTTGTGATGTATATTCATCTTCACTTTTTACTAATAATTTTTCATTATTTTCTTTAGCTCCGATTAATGCTTTTTTATCAAGTGAAGCAGTCCAATAATCCATTAATATAGGTTTATCTTCTACAATACTAATTTTAACAGCGTGTTTTAAGGTGACATCAGTAGGTAATCTATAATTTAAAGTATTTTCTTTAGAAGAGGATTTATTTTCAGTCATTATATAATTAAAAATTATTAATCTTTAAATACTTATATATTTAAATACTTAAATATTTAAATACTTATATTTAAAAATATAAGTATTTAAATATAACTTATATATAAATAATGAAAAAATCAATAAATGATAAGATATCTATTATTGATAATAAATATACACTTAATAATATCGACAATTATATAAAAATAGTAAATACTGATATCATATTAATTACTTCAAAATATGCTTTTTTAATTATTGAATATTTTAATTTTATTATTGAAAATACAATTATTTTCAATTCTAATATATCCAAGTTTATTATAATTCGTGGATTAGATACTATTACCAATGTATTTTTACATTTATTATATTTTACTAATAATATTGATTTAACATATTATCATTGTCAAAAATCATTTTATTATTATACTGAATTTATTGAACAAATCTCATTAGAACAAAACATTTTTTTAAAATTATCTTCACGTGATGCTTCATTATATGTTTATAAAAAAACAATTTATAATATTAATAATTCATTTTGTCAAAAATCAGTTATTTATAATGAATTCTGCAAAAATATACAAATATATATTAATTTATATCAATCATGTTTAATTAAAATTATTCAAACCGATGATGTTATTAAAAAAACAAATATTATACATTTATCACAATTAATTCAAAAAATAAATTTAAATAAAAAATTTAATATAACTATATTTGAAAATATAATTAATAAATTATATTATAAAATTAATGATATTAATTTATTTTTTGAAATTAATCATTTATTAATTGATAAATTAGTTAAAAATAATAATATTTCTAAAATTCAATATAAAATCAATTTAATTGAATTTGATACTTATTTAAATAATAATGATAATTTTACTTTTATTAAATGGTTTTTAGGATGATACTATTATCGTTTTTTTACGAATCTTTTTTTTTTTTAATTTATTCATATTTTCATTTAGGGGTTTTACATTTTTCTGATGAATTTGATTAAATTCATTATTTAATATGATTTTTAAGAAATCATAAATTATTAATAATACATTCTCATCACATCTACCAACAATTAAAACACTACCTGTTCTAAATATCATAAATGAAATTTCTTTTACAATTATATTTAAATGTTTATTTTCTTCTGAAATTTGACATCCATTTTGTATTTCATAATCTGGTTTATAATAAAATTTACATTGAATTCCTGGATAAGAACACGGATCATATATCGATTGTATTCCATATTTCATTTTTAATATTTCACATAATGTTTCTCTATTTATATAAAAACCACAATTAAAATTAGAATTTATTAATACAGTTTCTGTATTATTTTCTTTATAATATAACGTTTCTGTAAAATGTATTTGTAAAATAGATAATAATTCAACTAAAAGTAAATCAAATATACCTTCATTTTGAACTCCAGGAATCTCTAATTTACCTGTATTAAACACTTTTACATGAAATTCTTTGAATATATCATTTATTTTCATACGAAGTATTAAAACAAAACAGTTATAAAATGCACTTTTCTTTTTGCAACGATAACTCATTATATCTTTTTTTGATATTCCAATACTTACTTTTCGTGTATCTTTAAATTTAATTCTACCAATAGGATTATTTATATGTGTAATTATATATTCTTCAAAATAAACTTCACTTTTTAGTTTTTCTTGTATAAATTCTAATTCATCTATATTTAAAGAATTGAATTTTATTTGTTTTTTTATTACTCCATTTGATGGAGTTGCATACATAATTACTGGAATTTTCCAAAATATATCTTTTAAATCAATAGGTGTATTTAAATATGCTATCTTTGTTTTCGTTGATATATATATATCAGTTGCTTTAGGAGCTAATGTATTTATATCTAAAGATAAATTCGCTGAAAGAAATTCTTCATCTGTTTGTTTAATTATAGTTATTTCTTCATTTTCTTCATTTGATGTTATATCATCGTAATTGGATGATATAAAATTCTCCCAATCTGAGTCAATTTGACCAGTTGAAATCATTATAATCTATTTATGTATATCTTTATATTATTATATATTATTTCAATTATTTTTTATATTATTATATATTATTTCAATTATTTTTATATTATTATATATTATTTCAATTATTTTTATATTATTATATATTATTTCAATTATTTTTATATTATTATATATTATTTCAATTATTTTTTATATTATAATATATAATAATGTATTTAAAAAATAAAAATAATAAAATATCTTCTAATATTGAAATCGATCATATAAAAAATAAAAAATATTCTACTATTGAGAATGATCACCCTAGTTATAAAATTAAAATTAAACTAAATCAAAATCAATATAGTCTTACACAAAATTATACTGAACCAATAAAAAATTCACCACCAAATGATTTTTTAGTTAATTTACAAAAACGAATATTTAATTATTAATATTATTTTTTTGTAAATTATGTTATTATTCATTTATTAAAGACAATAATTTAGATAATGAATAATTTATATGAATATTATTATTATCTATTTTAGAATGCATTATATTTTCTACAAAATTTAAAAAAGTTGTATTTACATATTTAGAATGATTATTTATTATATAATTTAAAAAATCTTTTATTATATTTTTTTTGTCAATATTATATTGATTACTAATTAAATTCACATATGTGTATATATTTTCTATTCTCTCTTTTTTTAATATTTTTAATAATAAATTATTCCAAATTGTATTATCTATTATATAAAAATCTAGGTTATCATTTTTTATTACTATGTCTTGATTGGTTTGCATAAAATTTACCATACTTCTTATATCTGATTTATATAATTGTTGAATATTTGAAATTGATTTTTCTGACATATTTAAATTTTCGCATTTTGATATATTTAATAAAAAATTTATTATATCATTTTTAGGTAATTGATTAAAACGTAATTTTATAAATTCATTTTGTAATCCTTCATCTATTTTACTTATATAATTACATATTAAACAAAATCTTACATTATTTGAATAACTTTGTAATAAATATCTTAATGCTTGTTGTGCATTTTTTGTCATATAATCTACTTCATCTAGTATCACAAATTTCATTCCTGTATGGAATAATGGTTTGGAATTTACAAAAAAATTTATATGATTTCTTATTATATCTATTCCTCTCTCATCTGATGCATTTAAATGAATTATTAAATCTTTATTTTTTATATTATATTTAAGTTGATATGCTGTTATTAAATTTATTATAGTTGTTGTTTTTCCAGTTCCAGGAGGACCATATAATAATAAATTGGGGAAATATGATGTATTTATTATATTTTGAAATATTTGTTTATTTAAAGGATCTAAAACTATACTTTCAAAATTTTTTGGTCTATAAAATTCGGCAAAAGGAATACCCGTATTCATTATTTATTATTTAGTATAATTCATATTTTTATATAATTAATTATTTAATTAATTATTAATTATTTTATTTAATTATTAATTATTTAATATAATTGAAATAATATTAAATAATTAATGTATGTTATTATTACTATGATTTCTTCAGTAAATCACGGATTTACTCAAATAAAACAAGATTATCCTAGTGGATATCTTGAATTAATTATTGGACCGATGTTTAGTTCTAAAACTACTACGCTTTTAGAAATTTATAAACAATGTGTTTTTTGTAATATTTCTGTATCTATTATCAATCATACAATTGATAAAAGATATCACGAATCATTTATATCTAGTCATGATAAAATATTTGCACCTTGTTTTCAAGCAACTGCACTTTCTAATATTTGGTATTCAGAAGAAACCAAAATAGAAACAGATTCTACAGATTCTACGGATGTAGAATATAATAAAAATGCTAATATTATATTAAAACAATCTTCGGTTATTTTAATTAATGAAGGACAATTCTTTTCTGATTTATATGAAATTGTTAATGATATGTTAAATAATGGAAAAAAAATTTATGTATGTGGTTTAGATGGAGATTTTAAAAAACAAAAATTCGGACAAATATTAGATTTAATCCCATTATGCGATAAAGTATATAAATTATCATCTCTTTGTTCGGTTTGTAAAAATGGAACTCTTGCTATATTTTCTAAAAGAATTACTAATGAAGTACAACAAACTGTTGTAGGAGGTTCGGATAATTATATAGCAGTTTGTAGAAAATGTTATAATACATAAATATATTTATTATATAAGACAAATATATATTTAAAACTATTTAAATCAAAGTTATATTAATATATATATAAACTGAATGTTAAATAATATCGAGATCGTTAAATATCCTATATTAAAAAAACGTGGGAGAAAATCTAAAAAAGAATTACAATTACTTATAGCAAATAATACTATTATAGATAATGATGATAAAGATAATAAAGATAATAAAGATAATAAAGATGATAAGGATGATAAAGATGATAATAATGATAATAATGATAATGAATTAAATAATCCGCCTATTTTTTTTATTCCTGAAAATAATATAATTGATACGGAGAATGATAACATTATTCCAAAAAAACGAGGACGAAAACCAAAAGGAGGAAAAATTATACAACAAATTGAATCAATTTCTAGTAATGTAGAATCCAAAACAAATGTTATATTACATTTAAAATGTTTAATTAAAGATTTACAATTACCTAGTTCATTAGAACACGATATACAAAGTTTTAATTTTATTAATAATACACAACAACATCAATTAACATATGATTTAATTAATACAGAAAATATTAATTTTAATACAAAGAATAATACAAAACAAAATATTCAAAATAACTGCTCAAATGAGGTAAATTATAATGAAAATACGGATATATCAGAAAATGATGTTAAAGAAGTATGGAAAAAATTAAAAATTTTAGAACATAATTTACATATAAATAATATATGTGATAATAAATCTGCGTGTTTTTGGTGTACATGTGAATTTGATAATCCACCTGTATATATACCAAAATTTTTTCTTAAAAGTACTTATCAAGTATATGGTTGTTTTTGTAGTCCAGAATGTGCTACTGCTTATTTAATGGAAGAAAAAATAGATAATTCTTCTAAATTCGAGAGATATTATTTAATAAATCATATATATTCTAAAATATATAATTATCAGAAAAATATCAAACCTGCTCCGAATCCATATTATATGTTGGATAAATATTATGGAAATTTAAGTATTCAAGAATATAGATCTTTATTAAGAAATGAACGATTATTTTTAATTGTTGATAAACCTTTAACTAGAATTCTTCCAGAATTATTAGAAGAAAATGATGATTTTATTGTTAATAATAAATTAATTCCATCTAATACATATCAACTTAAAAAAAAAATAAAAAAACAAACTAAAAATATAATTTTAAATGAAAATTTTGGATTATTACAATAATATTAATATATTATATTATATGAATTATTCAGGAGAGAAAAAATGGAAGATGAATTCAATTATTAATTTTATAACTGAAAATTTTATTCAATTAATATTATTAATGTTAGTTTTTGTAATAATTTGGTTAGTTGATTATATAGCAAATATTAATATTAAAATATATAATATGCCTTCGCCTATTCCTGGTTTGAGTGTATCATCAAATGCAACAAGTAAGATAATACCAAAGCCGAAATTGAAATTGAAATCGAAATCGAAAAATAAATAAAATAAAATAAATTATACTATTTTTGAAACTAATCCTTTTTGAACTCTATTATTATAATCTTCCATATTTGAATTTAATTTATAACGTAATTGTTTATAAATTTCTTGATTTAGTGAAACAATTTTATTTTCTTCTATTTTATCAGGTATACCTAAATATTTTTTAATAACTAAAACTTCATTATAATTATGTTTTTTTAATTGTAAAATGGCGGTATCTAAAGTATAATCCGTTTGTCTTAAAATTATTTGTATTTTTGTATTTAATTCTTCAGTTTCAATTAAACTAATATTATTCATATATTAATAATTATAATAATTTTTTAAATCATTATAATTATATATTTAAATACTTAATATATATTCAGTATTAAATACTTTTATACTTCAATACTATATATTTAAATACTTTTATATTTAGATATACATATACATTCTAAATATTTTCTTTTTATATAAATATCATACTACTTTATTATCTTTATCTCTCTTTCATTACAATCATCAGATGCTTCATTTAATAACTATATTATTCTTTAATTAATTTTTTATTCTAAAATTAAGAAATAGTTTATATATATAATGACAACAGATTTTTGGTCTAATAATCCTACTATTTTATTTAATAAAGAATATATTTTTGAATTATGGCCTATACCAAATATGTCTTATAATCAAAAATTAAACGCAATTACACGATTAATTATTTTAATTACTATTTCCGGATATATATTAACATCGTCTTTTAAATTATTAATTATCGGCATTTTTACTATATTTATCATTTTTATATTATTTAAAACACATAAAACAAAAATAACTAACACACTTATCAATGAAGGCTTCCAACTTGATAATAATATTGTCGAAAATACACACAATTCATATCTTAATCCTGAAACATTAAATTTTGTATTAAAAAACGAATTTAAAGAAGGAAATCGGAAAAATCCTTTTAGCAATGTTTTATTAACACAAATTGTAGATACTCCCGATAGAAAATCGGCACCACCATCATTTAATGTTGATGTTGATGAAAATATTACTAAAAATATTAAACAAGCAGTTCAAATGATGAATCCTACTATTAAAAATACAAATCATCAATTATATGGAGATTTATGGCAAAATTTTGAATTAGATCAATCTAATAGAGCTTTCTTTACTACACCTAATACTAGAATTAATAATGATCAGTCCGCATTTGCTGAATTCTTATATAATAATCTTAAATATTCCGCAAAAGAATCTACCCCTGAAGGAGCCATCGCAAGAGTACAAGATAATTATAGATATACTTTATATTAATTTTTTATATTTAGTAAAATATTTTAATTTAATAATGTATATTATTATATATAAATGGCAAGCGTATCTAGTTATACTTTTGATAATATGTCTCGAATAGGATTAGATTCTTGTTATAAATCACAAACTGATATTCAAAATGTCGCTTCTTGTAATTATAATACTCAAAATTATTTCGCTTCTGATTGTTCTATGAAAAATCCCATTTCTTTAGCCACATCACAACCCGGTATTATGTATAATGGCGGATATAATGTCGGCGCTGGAGGATGTAATATTAATAGCAATTCTGAATTAATGATCGGCACTATTCAAACTCACCCTAGATGTCGTATCGATTTATTCCATCGACCATTTGCTACTGTTCCTTTCCTCGGTAGAGGTTCTGTTAATCCTGTTGTTGAATCACAAATTCTACAAGGAGAACAATTAGTTAATAAACGTAGTATTAATAAATTAAGCGAACAAAGTTATATTAAATATCATCAAACACCTCTTTTACCGTCTGTACAAGAAAAAATTAATAACCCTGCTAATAAAATCGAAAATGTCGCTTCTGATGGATGGATACGTGGAGGAGTACCATCTCGTGAATTAACACGTGATGCTGATTATTTTAATAAACATTCTACTTATCAATATGTTTAATCTTTTTTTTTATTATATATTAATTTATTATATGTATAATACAGATATTATTTGCACATATAATACATCTAATATATTTCTTGATACTGATGATATCACTGAAGATGATAAACATTTTATTAGAAATACTATTTATCGACAAGAATTATTAAATATATTTAATCTTATCGAATTTTCTGATGAGGATTTCTTAAAAGTAATTGAAGAATTATATCTACAAATTAAATTATCTACTCAATTACAATTCTATATCATTCAATTGTCCAATCTATATATGACTAATGATTCTATATTTGGATTAATGATTCTATATTCTTTTGATTATTTATATTTAACTCACATTTGTGTCTCAGAGTTTTTACTAAAAGGACACGTTTCTCAAACTAATATACAACAATTAGATAATATATTAAATTTATAACATTTTTATAATATATTAAATAATATTTAATTTATTATACAAATCTTATAATTAGATAATATTCTTAATTTATAATATTTATTTAAATATAATATGGCTTCTACCCGTAATATTAATACTCTTGGAAATTATGATTTAGAACAACAACAATATAGACAATTTGAACAATATACATTATACACTAATTCACAATACGGTGCAGCATATAATACTAATTTACCTGGAAATGGATTATTACCCGCACAAATACCTTGGAATAAATTATCTTATAATCCTGCTGATACTGAATCCTTCTTGTTTGGAATTAATTCTACTAATTTAATTCAACCTATGCCTTGTTTTGTTCCTGAAAGTATTTCATTAAATTCTACTAATATTTATAATAATTCTACTATTTATATACCAGAACCTTTTGTTATTGAAAAAAAACAAAGACCTTTCCCTGTATAAAATACAAAATACAACTTTATTTAATAAATTAAATACAATTTTATTTATTAATATTCTGGAGTATGTTTTTTAAATAAACAACCTTGAGGTATTATACCTTTTATGTCATTTGTTATTATCGCTGGATTTTGATTATTACAATCTGACATCCAAATTTTTATTATACAAAAACTTTTTTTTGGTGAAATTGTTATACCTGTCACACTATTCACAAAATTCAAATTCTTACTAATTGAATCACCTACTATCATATATGTTAATTCTTTCCAAACTGTATATACTGTTTTATTCGAAATCTTATATGAAAAACAACCACCACTTCTATTTTTTGGATCTTCCCATGTTGGTTTTATTCCTTCTCTCATTAAAAATAACATACAATTCTCTATTAATATTGATGGAAGTGTTTCAGTTACTGCGATCGTATCTTCAATTGTAGCAAATTTACCTATTTTTATATAACTTTTTATACTCCAATCTGAATTGTGAGGTAAATGACCCCAAAGAACCCAACTTGAAGTTAAATTATGAAATAAATCTATCGTTGACGATGATTCTGCTGTTGTTTCCATTTTATTCTTTTCGGATAACATTCTTATTTATTATTTCATTTTTGTTTTAAATTGTTTTAAAATAATATTATCTTAATACTTTTTACTTATTTATTTTATATTTATCCTTTAATATTTTTAAATATTCATTCTTATTCAAATCTATTTCTAATACATTCACATCTTCATCTATTATCTTTAATATCACTCTTTTTTCATTTATATTTTCATTATTTATTGTATTATTATATAAATTATTCTTCAAATAATATAGACAAAAATTCTTATCAATTATATTATCCACTATATAATAATTATATTGTTCCGTACTTAAATATATTCTATATATATTTTCATCTATTATTAATTCTATTAATAATAAATGCACATTCGATATTTCATATTTATACATTTGTGGTATTGATTTCAATATTACTTTATTTATACGATTATCATAATTGTTTATATCTGAAAATATAAAAAAACTTAAATCATTACAACACGATAAATATACATTATTATTTTTACTAAAATTTAATAATACATCTCCATTTGTTATATATTCTATCTCTCTTATTCTTTTATAATATCTATAAATATTATTTATATTCATCTTTAATTTTTTATATAATTCACTATTTCTTATTATTTTCATTACTATATTATATTTTATTTGGAAATTACTATATATATATATCACGTGTAATGAACTATTTATTATATAATTATTATTTAGATTTTTAAAATAATTCATTATTTTATTAAATATCATTTATAATTAATTATTAATTTATTACTTTAAATTCTTTTGTTATATATATAATGAGTCAAAAAGATGAACATAGTTATGAACCAAATTATCATTTACAACAATTAAGACAATTAATTAAAGATTTAGCAGAATTAAAAAAAAGTTCAAAAAGAACTGCCGCAAAAGCAATTTCATCAATGAAACATATTACAAGAATGGTATGTAGTAATAATTATATACAAATGAGAGGTGTTTGTAATTATGAAAATATAAAAAAATGCATTTTATCAAATAATACATCTCCTAGAATGAATTTTGCTCGAGGAATGAGTGGTGATGAGATTACAGGGGAATTTGCTCATATACGAGATCATGTAACACCCACCATAGAATTAGAAGAGTATTATGATAGAGAAATAGAACAAATAGAGGAAACTATAGAACAAATTAAATTGGTTGTACGTGAATTAAAAATAGCACCTGGTGGTGTTGAATATAAAAAAGCAAAAGAAAGATTCGATGAATCGGTAGCTGATTTTAAAAAATTACAAAATGAAGTACCTCTTCGTTCTCGTTCTCGTTCTCGTTCTAGATCTATTTCTCGTTCAAGAACACAACAATCACGGTCTAATGATAGGTTTTCTAGAACTAGATCTAGATCTAGATCTCGTGATAGACGTTCTCGTTCTCGTTCTCGTTCAAGGTCTAAATCTCCAAAACAAGGAACTAAACCAGCACCTGATTGGAAATAATAATACTTTTATTATTATACTAATTATACTAAATTTGGATTAGGAATAATTAAATTGGGAGATTTATAATATACTGGATTTGTTATATTATACTGCGGATCGTAAATTATTATATTTCCTGAAGCATCTTTATTTATTCCATTTGATGAAGATCCATTTATTTTTCCAGTGGTTGCATTTAAACCAAATATAAATAATAACATACTTACTATTACTGTCATTAACATAAATGGTATTAAAACAATTAACCATGATACTACTGTTAAATTCCTTTGACATAATATATTTAATAATAATGTTACCATTATTGTTACTATTACTTTCATAAAAGCAGTATTATATTCTTTTTTTAATACATCTATTATTATTTGAGTTATTGAAAATATTAAATAAATTATTGCTGGAGCACATAATTTTATCATTTATATAATATTTTATTATATTTATATTATATAAATATAATGAGTCAAAAAGATGAAAATAGAAATGAATATTTTACACCTTTAGAAAAATTAAGAAAAGCAATTAAAGATCTAGAAGATACTAAAAAAAGTAGAGAATATGAAGATTGTTTAAATCGTATTAATGCTGTTGAAAAAGAAAGTGGTCTAGATTATCCAGAATTAGAACGGTTTGTTCGTAGAATGACACATCCTATGGTGAGACATCACAATCCTTATTTTGAACCTTTTGATCCTGAACTGGGTAATGATAATATAAATTACGTAAAAAGTTTGATACCCCGTGGTAAAGATACGAATACAGTACTTAGAAATTATATTAAACAAGTTGAAAATATAGATAGATGTCAAACTATACAAAGAGACGAAATAAGAAGAAAAGTAAATAGAATTAAAATAGCAGTACGTGCGTTAAAAGAAGATAAAAAATACGTTGTTGGTGGTATTGAATATCTACGAGCAAAAAAAAGATTTGAAGATATGCAACAAGAATTTGAAGATATGCAACAAGAATTAGATTTACCTGATTTACCCTCATTTCCAACATTATCAAGACATACACATACAGTAAAACGTTCAAGATCTCCACGTTCGAAATCTCGTTCTAAATCTAGATCAAGATCAAGGTCTCGTGATAGACGTTCTAGGTCTCGTTCTCGTTCTAAATCTCCAAAACAAGGAACTAAACCAGCACCTAATTGGAAATAATAAGTATTTAAATATTAGACACCTCTTTAAAATATTTTCCACATCTTGTAAAAAATAAATGCAATTGAGTTGAATCTGAACCAGTTATTATATCATCTGGAATATATGTATTATTTCCTTTTTTATAACATATTATAGCTGGAATACCATTCACCATTTTTTTGGATTTTAAAAATGAATAAAAATTAAAAGATTTATCTATATCTATATCTCCACATATTACTTTTTCTGGTGATGATGCAAAAAATCCATCTACAGCATTTTTTATTGTTTTACACGGTCCACACCATTCAGCACCTAATTTTAAAACAATTAATCCCTGATTATGTGATAACAAAGTAAAAAAAGCTTCTCTATTAGCTATTTCACTAATAATTTGTTTTGACATTATATAATTAAATATAAAAATTAATTATATAATTTGACTAATATTTTATATAATTTGACTAATATTTTTAACATTATATAATTTGACTAATATTTTTAATTATTTAATGATTACTACATTTTTTGCGATTTTTTTAATAACTTTATTATCATTATTATAATCTTCGGAGTTTCCTATAGATTCAACCATTATTTTATAATATTCATCAGAAATAGTTGAATTACTTTTATTGTAATCTGGATGTTTTACTTTAAATTCTGGTAATAATCTCGAACTTTTATTAGCTACGCTTTTGATTGCTTTTCTTATTTTTTTTTTATCATTATTTTCTTTTTCCCATTTATTTTCATCTTTAACATACATTACTTCTCTCTTTGAATCGCTACAATGAAGAGGTCTTTTATTAACTTCTAAAGCTTTTAAATTTTTAATTATAATATTGGAAATACCTTCTACATATCCTAATTTTCCTACACTTTCTAAATCAGATAATTGTAATTTGAGAGAATCTACAAATTCCATAATATTCATTGCATCTTTACATGTTTCATTTAAAAACACATTTAAATTAAATATTTTATTATTGGAATTTATATTATTAGTATTATTAATATTAATATTATTAGTATTATTTTTTTTAGATATTTCAATTAATTGATTATGTAATTCATTATTTTGATGTAAAAGAGAGATAATTAAATCTTTTTCATTAATAGTTTCATTAATATTAATATTTGGACATTTATTGATATTTGGACATTTATTCATATTATCATTACATTTATTGATAAGTAGACATTTTTTTTTATGTATAAATAATCCCTGACGATATTTATATTGTTTTCCACATTCACAAATGTAATATTTAGGTTTATTTAGTTGGGGTAATTTATCGTCATTTGTCATCATTTGATGTTTTTGTGTCATTAAATGTCTATTATAATCTTTTTTATTTGATGTGTTAAAGTGACAATTATTGCAATAATATTTCAATTGAGGTATTTTAATTAAAGGTGTCATCATATAAATAATAACATATTTTACCCTTAAATTCTTATTTTTTAATAATATATTTTTTTTTATTTTTTTATCATAACATTTTTATTTTATTTTATTTATCTCTCTTACCTTAAAAATATTTATGCAGTAAAAAATATTTTTTTTCAAGACTTTTTTTCAAAAATAAAATTGGACATTTATTTTTGTCCATTTTTAATTTTCGGAAAAAACTTTTGAAAAAAATAAATAAAATTTTCTTTTTAAAGCTATATTTTTAAAATATACTTAAAGAAAATTATAATATATATATTTTAAATCTATTTAAAGAAATTGAAAGATTTTCTTTAAATTCAAAAACAATATAATATAATATATTATTTGGTTTAATTAATGATTTTTAAAGGATAAATGTATGATAATTAAAATATATTTTATGACGATAATTAAAATATAAATAATGTCATTAAAATAGTTATTAATGTCATTAATTAAATAGTGACATTAATTACCCAAACTATTTTTGTCCATTTTTTTATTTTTTTATCATAACAAAAATATTAATTTTATTTTAGTGTCCTTACCTTAAAAATATTTATGCAGTAAAAAATATTTTTTTTCAAGACTTTTTTTCAAAAATAAAATTGGACATTTATTTTTGTCCATTTTCATTTTTCGGAAAAAACTTTTGAAATAAATAAATCAAATTTTCTTTTTAAAGCTATATTTTTTTAATCTATTTAAAGAAAATAATAAGAAAATAAAAGATATATTTTAAACATATTTAAAGAAAATAATATATATTTCTTTAATCTACTTAAAGAAATATATTAGGAGAGAGAGAAATAATTTAACTATTTAACTATTTTTTTTACAATTTCTTCTAATTCATTTATATTTATATAAGGCAATTTAACATGTGATTCCCAAAAATATCGACAATAAGCCCATATAAATTCACATTCCGTATTATACCATTCACTATGATATTTTAATAAATAATTATTTAAATCTTTTGGTAATAAATATAAACTTTGCTTTGGTAATACATAACATAATTGAACTAATTCTGAAACTGGATTTGCTATACTATTTGTTATTAATTCAGTATTTAAATTTGGAATATATTTAATTAAATCACATAATAAAGGAGGATAATTATATTTATAACACCATTTCCAATCAGGACAACCTGTAGTATAATATTTAAAAGTCCATTCAAGACCTTCAAGATAATTCATACATATTTGTTTTTTATTTGTTTCATTAATATCAATATTAAATAATACTTTATAATATCTTACTTGCCAATTAGTCTTATATGGATTTATATATTTTTCTAAGTTACGATCATACATAGGTAATAATTCAAATTTTTTATATTTTTCTTCAGGTGTGTCATCAGGTAATATATATTTAGATTTTTTATCACGTAATTTAGTTTCTAATTTAAAAAATTCTTCTTCGTTAATAACTAAATGTTGAATCAATGATTTTAAATTAATCCAATTTATTTTTAAATTATCTGTTAAATTATTATTGCTAGTATTACCAATAGTTAATTTATATGCATTAATCATTTTATCTATACCTCCTGTTCTAATATTAATTGAAGGGAAATGAGGCATAAAATCATTTCCAAGAAAAAAACATAATATGATATAATCATAAATACTTTTATGTTCTATATCAGTTGTTAATTTATTATTATTATTCATATCAAATGTAATAATTTTAGAGAATTCTGGAATATTTAATAAATAATTTTCATTTGGTTCAAGTTCTGAATTTAAAGATTTTATGAAATAAGGTGTTTCTCTAAAAAGATAAATATTTGTAGATATAGGTAAATGAACCATTGATAACATAATTAAATCTGCATCTAACCCATAAATAATTGTATTGAATTTTAAATGTTCTTCAGGGAATTTCCGAATATATTCAAATAATTTATGTTCTCCTTCACCATATTTATCACTCCCTGATACAAAAATGGATTTAACATTATATTTATCAGGATTATTATATTTTAAATAAATTACTTGATTTAATTTTTGCATAAAAATAGTTCCTGGAGTAATAGTTGTAGTATTCCAAGGATCAATAGTAGTATCCTTAAAAATCGACCGTGATATTTTATTTTGATAAATAGACTTATATCGTCTGGATCGTTGTTGTTCAAGTTTAGCAATAGGAGCGACACCATCAAATGCGATATATATATTATTATTAGGTTTAAGTAATAAAATATATTCATCAATTTTAGAACAAACATTATTAATTATAGTTTCAGTTTCAGAACTCATTATTAGAGAAAAATCTATTTTTGAAACGATATCATAAATAATAGAATTACAATCCATATATAAATTATGGATTGGAAGATTTGAAAAACTTAATTTTGTAATAATATTTGAATGATTTTTAACAATATATGAAAAATAACTAGGAATTCCCATATTTATTTAATATACTATAACTTAAATAATGTTTAATATTATTTAAGTTATTTATATAATATAATTACATTATAAATAAATGAATAATTTAAAAGAAAAAGAAAGACTAAAACAGCTTAAAGAAAAAGAAAAACAGAAAGAACAACTACTGAAACAAAAAGAAAAAGAAAAACTACTTAAAGAAAAAGAAAAACAACAACAATTGAAACAGAAAGAAAAAGAAAAACATCTTAAAGAAAAAGAAAAAGAAAAACTACTTAAAGAAAAAGAAAAACAACAACTACTTAAAGAAAAAGAAAAACAACAACAATTGAAACAGAAAGAAAAAGAAAAACATCTTAAAGAAAAACAGAAAGAACAACAATTAAAACAAAAACAGAAAGAACAACAACTTAAAGAAAAACAACAACAAAAACAAAATAAAACATTAAAAATAAAACCAATTAAAAAAAATAAAACATTAAAAATTATAACAAAAATTATAAAAAATATACTAAATGTAGATAATGTAGATAATAATTCTAATAATGTTAATGTTGAAGTTGATCAATTATTAAAACAATGTTTAGATTCTGAATTATGTTTAGCATTTGGAATTCAAGCTACACAAATTAAACAATTATTTAATAATTTTAAAGATTTAAAATATATTGAACCACCAATTCAAAGAATCGGAGAACCTTCTTCTAATGGATTTGTTAATAAAATAAAATTCTCTCGTGATGATTATGAAGTTTATGTTATTTTAAAATCATCTGCTACACAAAATAGTGATAATTTATATTATGAATATTTAATTGGGTTAGAAATTAATAAATGGATACAAATATACCCAACATTTGTAGATACTTATGGTATATTTTTATATACATCTAATACAAATTGGAATTATGCAAAAAATAATAAAATAATAAATAAAAATGTATTCTTAAATAGTTTAATAGAATTACCAAATCCTACTTTTGCGAATTCTTGTTTAAAATCTAAATATCTAGCTATAATGATACAAAATTTAAGAAATTCTAATACTATATCATCAGTAATAAATAATACTGAACCAACACAATTAATATATTTTATTATATATGATTTACCATATATACTTTTTCAAATTTATTCCACATTATCTTCAATGTCGTTAAATTTTACTCATTATGATTTACACTTAGGTAACGTTCTTCTTTATCAACCTTTAAAAGATTCATATATAACTTATCATTATCATTTAAAAGATGAAATATTACAATTTAATAGTCATTATATGGCTAAAATTATAGATTATGGAAGATCATATTTTAAAGAAACTACCGCTAGAATTTGTACAGAAATTAGCAAAGAATGTAAAAAAGAAGTAAATGTTGGATATGATACAGTATGTCATCCTCCAAAAAATAATAATATAAATGAAGATTTATATCTTTTAACTAATCTTTTATTAAAAAATGGAAGTCAAATACAAATAGTAAATCCAGAATTATTTAACATATTAAATAAAGTTATTTATAATTTAAATGGTATGATGATAAATCATAATATATCAGGATTACCTTCGAATATTAATAATGTGAATGATGCATTTATAATTTTAGCACAATATGTAAAAACGAATTCAAATTTAAAAGTTAATATATTTAATTATAAATTGGGAGATTTACATGTATATTTAAATGATAAAACCCCTATGCAATTTATAAAAAATAATAAAATTTGAGGGAACTACAAATGTAATATTATATTATATTATTATATAATATAATGAATAACAATTTAAAAGAAAAAGAAAGACTTAAACTACTTAAACAAAAAGAAAAAGAAGATAAACAAAAAGAAAAAGAAGATAAACAAAAAGAAAAAGAAAGACTTAAACTACTTAAAAAAAAGAAAACTTTAAAAATCAAACCAATCAAACCATCAAAAAAAAAGAAAACTCTAAAAATCAAATTAACCAAAAAAAATAAAACTCTAAAAAAAATACCAATTATACCTCCAAAAACTATAATTATACCTCCAAAAATACCTCTAAAAACTACAATTATACCTCCAAAAATACCTCCAAAATCTACAATTATACCTCCAAAATCTACAAATGTTAATATGACAGAATTATTAAAACAATGTTTAGATTCTGAATTATGCTTAGCATTTGGAATTCAAGCTACACAAATTAAACAATTATTTAATAATTTTAAAGATTTAAAATATATTGAACCTCCAATTCAAAGAATCGGAGAACCTTCTTCTAATGGATTTGTTAATAAAATGAAATTTTCTCGTGATAAATATGATGTTTATGTTATTTTAAAATCATCTGCTGCACAAAAAAGTGATAATTTGTATTATGAATATTTAATTGGATTAGAAATTAATAATTGGATACAAATATATCCAACATTTGTAGATACATATGGTATATATTTATATACATCTAATACAAATTGGAATTATGTTAAAAAAAATAAAATAATAAATAAAAATGTATTCTTAAATAGTTTAATAGAATTACCAAGTCCTACTTTTAAAAAATCTTGTTTAGATTCTAAATATCTAGCTATAATGATACAAAATTTGAGAAATTCTAATAGTATATCATCTTTACTGGAAAACAAAAATAATACAGAACTTATACAATTTATACAATTTAATTTACCATATATACTTTTTCAAATTTATTCTACTTTATCTTCAATGTCATTAAATTTTACTCATTATGATTTACATACAGGTAATGTTCTTCTTTATCAACCTTTAAAAGATTCATATATAACTTATCATTATCATTTAAAAGATAATAAAATAATAAAATTTAATAGTTATTATATGGCTAAAATTATAGATTATGGAAGATCATATTTTAAAGAAAAAACTGCTGAAATTTATAAAGAAATTTGTAAAGAATGTACAAAATGTGGAGAGAAATCTGGATATGGTTGGGTAAATAATGAGAAACCCTCTTCAAGTAATTCTTATCTTAATGCAAATTATAATAATATTAGTCACGATTTACGTTTATTAAATATGCTAAAAAGTTATGAATCTGTAAAAATAGTAAATCCTCAATTATACAAATTATTAGAGAAAGTAATTTATCTTGGTACATATGGTACAATGGAAATAAAATCATCCGGATTACCGAATAAGATTAGTAATGTGAATGATGCCTTTATAGAATTAACTGAATTTGTAGAAACACACTCAAATATGAATAATCCAATATTTAAACATAAACTAGGAGATTTACATATATATTTAAATTCTAAAACACCATTGAACTTTATAAAAAATATATAATTCTAATATAATCAAGTAAAATAATATTTATTTATATATTAATAAATAAATATATAATATATATAAATGGAATTAAGTAAAAATATAAAAAATACTATTAAAATTAATGATGTATTAATTTTAGTTGAACAAAAAATAATATTTTTTCAAGATGTGATTCAAAAAACGATTATACATGTTCAAAAAAATAGTTTTTTTGATATATTAAATATTAATGAAGTTACAACATGTATTGAAAAATTTGAAGAACTAAATATAAAAATAGAAGAAATAACAATTTTATTAAATAATACAAATAATGATATAAAAAATAATAATAATAAAAATAATAATACAAATAATAATAATTTAATAAATAATTTACAAATAATAAATAATGATTTATCGTGTTTATTAAAAATATATGGTACAAATAGTTTAGAAGATTTATTAATGATATGTTTTGGAAACAATAATAAATTTATAACAGAATTAGAATTAGATAAATTAGATCTTTTAAAAAAGTATTTTCATCCAATTAGTTATAAATTTATAAATAAAAAAGATAAAAATAATACTAATGAAATAAGTATAAATGCGTCATTAAATTTATATTGTTATGATGTAAGTTTAAATTATAAGCAATTTCATATGAAAGTATTTGGAATGAAATTATATATTTATAATATAGTTTTAAAAACGAGTTTAATAATTTATGGGATTGTTGATGACATATTTATTAATTTTGTAAATAACAACTATATTATAGATAAAAAAAAACAAATAAAAAATCAAATATTAAAAAAAGATTTATTAAATCAAGATTTTTTAGATAATTTTATATCATCTTTAAATTTAAAAGATTATTTAATATATGACAAGGAAAATGATATTTATAACAAATATTTAATTTATATAACTCAATATAATATTTTAAAACAAAAACTATTGCCAGATATAATAAAGGAATTTTGTGCATATGAAATGTTTAATAAAAGGAATATGTTAATAACTCTTTTAATTTGTTCTTCAAATTGTGAAAACCAATATTTAGCTTATTTATTATATGATCTTCTTTCAAATAGTTCTAATGAAATGATAGATACAAAAGAACAAATAATAATATTTGATAGTTTTCCATGGTCATTAAAACAATTTTTTAAACAAGCGATGAAAAAAACGATTTATTATACAAATAAATTAAACAATTATGATATAAATAAAATTCCAATTGAACAACAGATTTGTTTATTAAAAACGAGTGATTTAGTAAAAGAAAAAGCAATGATAAAATTAAAAGAAATCAAAACAAAAACAGATGATTCAAATATAAAAGCACGTCAATATTTAGATGGATTATTAAAAATACCTTTTAATATATATAAAAAAGAACCAATCTTAAATTTAATGGATGAAATTAAAAAACAATTTAAATATATATATATCGAAAACAATATAGAAAGCATTATTAATGAAATACCCAATAAAAATAAATATACTAATGTTGAAATATTACAATATATTAAAAAAATACAACAATATTTAAATACTAATAATAGTGAAAATATAGAAAATATCAAAAAATATTGTATGACATGTAATAAAGAAGAATTACAAAAAAATATTATAATAATTAATAATATTATTCAAAAATATAATATTAAAAAAGAATATATAAAATCAAACGCAAAAAATAAAAATCAAATGCAAAAAGAAATAATTGAATTTATAGAAACATATAAAATGAATTCAAATATTGAAATTATAAAAGATATAATAAACTCATTTGTAATTACACAAAATATAAATAGTAATAATATTACAAATAATATAGAATCTTTAAATATTAATATTAATAAATTATCCAATTATATGATAGATGTTAAATCTACATTAGATACTGCTGTATATGGTCACGATAAAGCAAAACAACATATAGAAAAAATAATAAGTCAATGGATTAATGGAGAACAAGATGGTTATTGTTTTGGTTTTGAAGGTCCTCCTGGGGTTGGAAAAACATCATTAGCTAAACGTGGATTATCTGAATTTTTAAAAGATGATAAAGGTGTTAATAGACCATTTTCTATGATACAAATGGGCGGTGAAAGTAATGGTAGTACTCTTCAAGGTCATAATTACACTTATGTAGGTTCTACTTGGGGAACAATTGTTCAAATATTAATTGATACTAAATGTATGAATCCTATTATATTTATTGATGAAGTCGATAAAATTAGTCAAACTGATCACGGTAAAGAAATTATTGGAATATTAACTCATTTATTAGATTCTACTCAAAATGATTGTTTTCAAGATAAGTATTTCACAGGAATTAATTTAGATTTATCTAAAGTTTTATTTATTTTATCATATAATAATCCAGATAATATAGATAAAATATTATTAGATCGTATTCATAGAATACAGTTTAAAAATTTAAATTTAGAAGATAAACTAATTATTAGTCATAAACATATTATTCCAGAAATATGTAAAAAAATGGGATTAGAAAATATGATTTTATTTAATGATACTGTTTTAACATTTATAATTGATGAATATACATTAGAACCCGGTGTAAGAAAATTAAAAGAATTATTATTTGAAATTATTGGAGATATTAATTTAGATATATTAAAAAATATTAATATTAATTATGAATTGCCTATTAAAATTACAATTGATAATATTAAAAATAAGTATTTAAAAGATAAAAAATATATTATTATTCAACCAATTATTAATATCAACACAATTGGACTTATTAATGGAATGTATGCTACATCATATGGAAATGGTGGAACTTTACCTATTCATGCAAAATTCTTTCCATCTAATATTTTTTTAGAATTAAAATTAACTGGATTACAACAAGAAGTTATGCGTGAAAGTATGCACGTATCATTAACTGTTGCTTGGAATTTAATTGATATAGATAAACAAAATATAATAAGAGAGAAATATGATTTAATAAATAATAAATGTGGAATTAATATTCATACTGGAGATGGAAGTGTTCAAAAAGATGGACCTAGTGGAGGATGTGCTATTACTTGTGTTATATATAGTTTATTAAATAATATTCCAATTAAAGCTGATTTTGCTATTACAGGAGAAATACAAATGTCTGGACAGGTAACTGCAATTGGAGGATTAACCCATAAAATAATCGGATCCATTAAAGCTGGAGTTAAATCATTCATTTTCCCAAAAGATAATCAAAAAGATTTTGATGAATTTTTGGAAAAATATCAAAACTCAAATATAATTAAAGGAATCTCATTTTATCCAATTAATCATGTTAATGAAGCTTTCAATTTAATATTAGATAAATAAATAATAATAATAATAATATATTATTATATGAGTTCAACTAGTCCAACTAATACTAATGCAAATATTACACCATTAAAAATTTATCAAATTTATGATATGTTAGCCTTTTTTAGTATTTATTCACCAATTATTCTTGTCGCTAGTATTACTAGTTTATCTTTTTTATTTCAAAATTTTAAAGGAATTATTTATTTAGGATTTATAATTAGTTGTTGTGTAACTCGTAATTATATTTATATGATGTCAGAAACTTCACCTCTTGTATATGATAATAGTATTTGCACAAGTGTTCAATATAGTAAATATGGTAATCCTACATTTAGTGCATTTGTATTTGCTTTTACTATTACATATTTATCTATACCTATGTTTACTAATGGAGATCCTAATTTTTGGTTATTCTTATTATTAATTACTTATTTCATATTTGACATATTTATTAAACAATATAAAAAATGCATTGCTAGTATTAGTGATTTATTTATAAATATATTACTTGGAGTATCTATTTCTTCTTTTATTATTACTTTAATGTATAGTAGTGGTAATGGTAAATATCTATTTTTTAATGAAATATCTAGTAATAAAGATGTTTGTTATCAACCTAAAAAACAAACTTTTAAATGCAGTTTATATAAAAATGGACAATTAATAAGTGGTATCAATTAAATTTTAAAGTTATACTTTTTATATAATCGGTAGTAATGGAGTATCACTAGTATCACTAGTATCAATAATAATATCACTAGTATCAATAATAATATCACTAGTATCAATAATAATATCACTAGTATCAATAATAATATCACTAGTAGTATCGGTGGTAGTAGTAGTATCAACAATACTTTCTTTTATTTCTTCTCTCTTATTAATATTTGGTAAAGATAATTTAGGTGGTATATTTAATTGTGGAATAAATGCAAGAATTGATTGTGTAAACCATTTTTTAAAATCTTTAATAATTAATTGTCTTTGAAATGATTCAGCCAGAAGTTTCATATTTCCTTTTGTTTGATATTTTTGTATAAAATTATTAACAACATTAACTATTTTATATCTTTGATAAATATTAATATAAGTATAATTAAATAATTTTTTTTTCTTTCTTAAATTAACTTTATTATGAAATAAATAAAACATATTTTTTAGTGCTAATTTATTCTTTAAATCTAAAAAATTCACTTTTGCTAAAAAATCACTTGCATGTATTGAACATTCTGGACAAGGTAAATATTTACATATTCTTATAAAAAAAGCAAACAATTGAGGTGATATACGAGTATACGCATTTTCATTAATTTTTTCAGTTAAAGTATGAAAAAAGATCCATAAAGCAGGACCCCAAATTTCTGGTGGTGACATAATATATTAACATACATAAAAATATAAAGATATAACTTTATAATAATAATATATATGCACAAATATAGTATAGAAGATAATATAGATTTTTTTTCAGAATTATATAAACTATTAGATGATAATACCATTGAAGATAAAAAAAATGAATCGATCTGTTTAATAAGTAATGAAAAATTAATTGATAAATTTGTTACATTAGAATGTGGTCATAAATTTAATTATATACCTTTATATTATGATATAAAAAATCACAAAGAAAAATATAATAATATGGAAACACATAATAATCATTTAAACCATAATGAAATTAGATGTCCATATTGTCGTAATAAACAAAAAACGGTATTACCTTATTATGCAGAATTAAATTTAAAAAAAATACAAGGTGTAAATGATTATAATCCTAATTATAATCAATCACAACAATTTTTATTAAATTGGAAAAAATGTAATTATAATTCTGAAGATGATTATAATTGTGATGTTTTAGGTACACAAATAAATTATTATAATGGACACTATAATGGAGATAATTATTTTGATGAAAATTATTATTGTTGTTATCATAAAAAAATAATGATAAAAAAATATAAAAAAGAAATAAGTGATAAATTAAAAAAAGAATTAAAACAAAAGAAATTAATGGAAATTGATAAAATAAAAGAAGACTTTAAACAAAAGAAAATAAAAGAAAATGAAGAATTAAAACAAACGAAAATAAAAGAAAAAGAAGAATTAAAACAAAAGAAAATAAAAGAAAAAGAAGAATTAAAACAAACGAAAATAAAAGAAAAAGAAGAATTAAAACAAACGAAAATAAAAGAAAAAGAAGAATTAAAACAAAAGAAAATAAATAAATAATTAAACAATATAAATAGATTATTTAAATAATATATTAATGGAAACTAAAGAGGAGTTAGTAAATAATATAAAAGAATGGATTAAAAATGACACAGAAATAAGTAATTTAAAATTAGACATTAAAAATAAAAATAAGAATAAAAAATTGTTAACTGAAAGTTTGGTAAAAGTTATGAAAACAAATAAAATAGATTGTTTTGATATAAATGGTGGTTCTTTAGTTTATAAAACTAATAAAGTAAAAAAATCTATTAATAGTAAAATGTTATTAACCTCTTTACAAAAATATTATAAAAATGAACCTAATATTGCAGAAGAACTTGTAAAACATATTATGGATGATAGACAAGAAGAAATTAAAGAAACAATTAAACGAAAAATAGATAATAAATAATATTTAAATTATAATAATTTAAATATTATAGTTTTAATTTAACTATATGGAAGATGAAATTTATAATCCAGAAATCCCTATATATTATAATTATAATGTTAAAAATATTTTAAATAAAGAATTACACGATCAAGATACTGAATTAAATAATTATAATAATATATATTTATGTGGTTATAATATTAATTTTCAAGGAAAATTACCATTTTTAACATTTTTATTAATAAAAACAAAATTAGATGAATATTTAAATTTCCCAAAAATTGAAATTCATAAAGATTTAAATTCAACTAATTTACTCAATCATACTATTCTATTATTACAATTATTATTAAAAACAAATTTTATAGAATTCAATAAATTAGTCGAAATTAATGAATTGATCGAATTTAATGGATTTTATAAATATAATAATAATTTATATATATACATTAATATTACAAAATTAAATATTCAATTAAATGATATTTATCGAAAAAATAACGTATGGTTCGCTTTAGTAGATGAAATTGTTAATCATAAACATTTATGTAATATTAATATAAATAATGAAGTATCTAATTATTTCATTAATAATATGTATTTTTGTTTTATAAAAGATATAAATAATTTAAATTTTGAAATACCAATAGTAAATTATGTTAGCAAACCTGCTAATAAATTAAACTTTATATACACATTTGGACAAACTAGATGTGCTGATAATAATATATTTGGACCATATTTTTATTTTACTAATTTTTTTAATGCAATTAATTATTCATCTACACATATTGAAGATTATAATAAATTATTATGTACAAATGATATTAAAGATGGTATAGTAAGATTTGCTATATTTACTGGATTAACTAAATATGTAGAAAATAGTTTAAATGATGATGTTGATGAATCTGATATTAAAACAAAAAAATTAGAAAATTCTACATTATATAAAAATATAGATTTTTTAACTATGAGAATAACTGATTATAATAGTAAATGGACACAAAATTATAATAGCATATATTTAGGTAATATTCAATTAGATGATGATACTATTTTAAAAAATAATATTTTAGTATTAAAAGAATATAATCAACAAATACCATTAAGTTATCATTATATTAATAAAAAATCATTGAATTTTCAAATACTTTAAATTACATTTATAAAATATAAAATAATATTATAACAACAATGAAGACTATAACATTAATTGGATTATCTATAATATGTTTTTATAGTATATCTCAAATACTTAAATTTTATGGTGTTGGACAAGATGTATATGGTATATATATTTTATTTTATATATTAATTATTTTATGTATATTAGTATTACCTCATAAATAATAATATTTCTTTAAGTATATTCTATTCTATATATAAAAAAAATGAAATAAAGATTATACTTTATATTATATCATATTTAATAATATGGAAAAACGCTTAAACAAAAAAGCAGAAAGTTATGTTACTACTTTTAAAGATTCTATTAGGGAAAAAACCATTCAATTAGGTATTAGTAAAAATGAAAATGTTAATAATATTCTTCAATATATTTATGATTATGACAGATTAACTTTTATTAAAGAAGATTTTCAAAAAAGAAAACGAGTTAAAAATGTTGTTCCTATATATGATAGATGTTGCGCAAAAAGAGCTAATAATGAACAATGCACTAGAAGAAAAAAAATAAATAGTGAATTCTGTGGAACTCATCTAAAAGGAACACCTCACGGTATTATAGATAATTTAAATGATGATACCAATACTATACAAAAAATTGAAGTATATGCACAAGATATTCAAGGAATCATTTATTATATTGATCAATTTAATAATGTTTATCAAGCAGAAGATATTATTGATAATAAAATGAATCCAAAAATTATTGCAAAATATGTAAAAAATGATGACAAATATAGCATACCAGAATTCAATATTAGTAATTAATATATATAATCATATTATATTAATCATTATCTATCTTACAAATTATTTTTTTGTTATTTACGTTTATTTTTTTTTGTTTTTTTACGTTTATTTTTTTTTGTTTTTTTACGTTTTGTTATTTTACGTTTTTTTAAACCACCTTTTTTTAAATTACTTTTTTTATAATATCTTCCAACAATAAATTCTTGGGATGGATCAGTTATCATTTTAATATTTTTTAAATTAATTGATGCATCTGACATAATTGATAAAAAATCTTTTTGAACTTTATTCAAATTAGTTACATTATTATTAGTTACATTATTATTAGTTACATTATTATTAGTTAATACTTTATTCATTTTGGTAGTTACATTATTATTAGTTAATACTTTATTCATTTTAATAGTTTCATTTATATCATCATTATTATTAATATTAATCATATTATTCATATCATTTGTTGTTGCTGCTCCACCTAAACTATGAGTAGAAAATACTTCAAACATATCATTTGGGGATAATGGTGGTTCATCTGGATATCTCTCACTATCAGTTGGTAAACGTGTCATTACTCTCATTTGATTTACAATACCTATTATAAACATAGGATCTATTGGTATTCCTTGAGGTGGTGTTACATCAATACTATCTGCTTTAAATCGTTCTATATCACGAACCGTGTCAAAATCATAATCTGGTATAGTAGTACCATTTACTGGATTATTTAATTCTATCAATCTGGTTACATAATGTGTTCTAATAAATGATCTATTGTTTAAATTTTGTGTGCTATGTTCTATAGTTTGCAACATTCCAACAATTTGTGGAGTATATGGATGAGATATAGATGCTAATTGAAATGGCTGTATAACTTCTTGAGAATCTATTGGATCAACATGTTTAATATTTCTTGCTATATATGCTCTATTGGCGGGATCTAATATATTAACACCCTCTATTTTTAGACCTCTTACTTGTGGTGTATTAGAAACATTAACTATATCATCCGGAGTAGTATGCATTAAAAGTTCATCATTTAACATCAATGTTGAATTATTTTGTACAGGTAGTGTAAATTGATATTTAATTGGTATAAGAGCTTTGTCTATAACTGTAGTACCTTTAATTATAACTGGAATATTGTTTATTGCTAGAGGTAAAACAAATGTTAAAGATAAAGCTGATATTTTAACCATTGGATCTCTATCTCGATGAAATATACACTCACCTTGTTTTCTATTAAAATATAAATTAAGATTTATAGCTAATGATATATCATTATCAGGAAATCCTTCAAATAGAATTTTTTCATGCATTGATTTTAAAACTATTCTATTAATGAATTCATGCATAAAACGATCAGTATCATATAAGTGTTTTAGGTGATTAGCAGTAATTTTGGACGTTACTGATGATTGAGGTGCAATCAATTTATAAAGATCAGTATCATCACGTAACGCAAAAAATGTAAAAGAAGGTGTTTGCGTTCTAAGATTTATAACTTCAATATGTATTAATGGAAACTCCAATATATGCTGAGGAGGATTAGGCAATGAAAAATCAATACCAGTAAGCATACCTAATATTTGATACATAAGATGTTGTAATTCTAAACCTGGGTCATTATAATTTAAACGCATTAAATATGATTGATTTGGTATTACAATTGGAGTAGTCGCAGCAGGTTTAGTTCCCATAGTTGTCGCATCATTAGTAGGTATATTTATTCTTGGACCTATTCTTATTTCTGTTGTTACTGGGTCTAGTAGACTAGTTGTAGTAGGATTATATTCTGAAAAATATTGTGGTGTTGGTGGTAATGGATATTGCGGTATTTGTTGTCCTGACATTAATATATATATATATTTTAAAAAAAATATATATTTAAATTTATTAAATAATAAAAAAAACAGAAAGTTAAACATTTCTGTTTAACTTTCTGTTTTGCTTTTCAGCAATTTATTTTCCCGTTTGCCCAACGGTTAAATTAATATATGATATTTATTATATATATTTATTAATTAAATTTATACTATATAAATTTTTTATTAACAAAATTTATAATAAGCTAAATATAAATTTTTATCATTAGTATATTTAATAATCTTCTCTTAATTCTTGAATATATTCAGAATATTCTTCTGATGTCATTTTAGAAATATCATGTTTAGATTTAATAGAACATTTAATATATTTAATATGTTGTTTAAATTCAATTGATGACATATCATTAATACTTTTTAATGATTCAATAGGTTCGATGTCGTCATCATCATCATCATCATGTATTTGTGGATAATAACTCCAAGTTTCCATTCGTTGAGGAGGAGGAAGAGGAGAAATAAGAGAAATAAGAGTAGAATCATTACGTTCTGGTTCAGGATTATTGATATATGAAGCAGCTGTATAATATGATTCTAGTTGTGGTGATAAATATGATTCGATATGTGGTGATACTTCTTCTTCTTCAGGTTCAAGAAGATCATAAAGGATATGATGATTTTGTGGAGGTTGTGACCATCCATTTAAAATATCTAAATTATAATCTCTAGGATAATTTTTATTAATTCTAACATATTCGGTTTGTTGAAAAACCCTACCTAAACTATTTCTACAACTATAATATATTTCTTTTGTATTGGTGTTGTAATGGCAAAAATCTCCAGCCCAATTTTTATATGGTTTATTTATAATAATTTCATCATCATCAGTCAGAGTCTCACCTCTCTCTTTTTTACCCCAATTGTGTCCGTCTTCATAATGATAATCACTGAAACAACGTTGCAATCCTCCTTCTGGATCTTGATGGTCTGGATCTTTCTTGAAAAATTCATTATCTGCATCTGTGTTTTCTGTTGTTGAATATCTTGCTTCTAATAATTCTAGATGATGATACCATGGTAACAATGAAAGATCTCCTCCTCCTGATGCGATTGATTCTTCTGCTGATGTTTGCGAGAAATTCATTTTGATGTTTGCGGACGACTAAAATAAATGAAATATAATATAAAAAAAGCATTTCAATTTTTTTAATATTATATGTAAAAAAAAATAACAAAAAAAGTATAATATTAAAAGAATAAAGGTAGTATAATAATAGCAGATGAGATGCAAAATAGTAGTCCATCGCAAATGAAGATGGTAACAACTCGTTTAGGTGAGAATAGTAGAATGATAATAACAGGAGATTTAATTCAAAGTGACCTA